>Ga0180217_1000329_pt1 | contig 82623 bp, 32 predicted proteins | sample eDN3rd37CBELigOP_FD_128521 | JGI IMG/M metagenome (GOLD analysis project Ga0180217, IMG submission 128521) | Enriched Organic Plus compost microbial communities from Emeryville, California, USA - eDNA 3rd pass 37_C BE-Lig OP (version 2) (version 2) ...
CTGTTGCTGTTGCTGTTGCTGTTGCTGTTGCTGTTGCTGTTGCTGTTGCTGTTGCTGTTGCTGTTGCTGTTGCTGTTGCTGTTGCTGTTGCTGTTGCTGTTGCTGTTGCTGTTGCTGTTGTTGTTGTTGTTGTTGTTGTTGTTGTTGTTGTTGTTGTTGTTGTTGGTGGTGGTGGTGGTGGTGGTGGTAGTGGTGAGGTCGGTCGCGGCTCGTTTCGGCCTGCGCACGCTGTCCTGCCTCGAATGTCATGTCTCTACCCAAGTAGACGTCGGGCTCGACATCGATCGGACGATACTGCACCTGAGTCGAACTTGCCGAGTGATCGTGGTGATGCTCGAAAATATCGATCGTCGAGCTAACACGAGGATACAACACACCTGTGCCTGATTCCTCTTTCTGTGATATTGACTGCTGCATTGATTGAAGATGAGGCAGTTGATGTTGAGCTGGGGCTGTTGGATAGGCCTGATAATCATTTGAGTGCAGGGCTTGGGATCTGTAGTCCGACCCGAGATCTACACCAGACATGCCCTGCGGGTTGGAGCCACGTGGATTAATTCGACGTGAAAAATGTGGCTGCGAGCGGCGAATGCGTTCCTCTTGCATTCGTTTCGCTCGGGCTTGTGCAAGTTCATGGATGACTTGGTTGACTCGGTCGACGTCAGAAGGTGCCTGCTCAGAAGACTGCAGTTGCTCAATGAGATGCGTGCACAGTAGGTCATGACGAAGAATGTGGAGCATTTGATCTGTCATTGTTGTGGTGTCGATCTCCAGATTCGCCTTTGCTGGCGTTATGGCATGCGTCTCCGGGCGAAACCGACGTTTGCTATGCATCTTGAGGTAGTAGTCGACATATTGCGCATCGTCGGGTCGTGCAGCTGCAGTGTGTGGCGTGTTATGCTTCGTCTTTGTCCGTTTTACAGGGATGGCAACGCGAACACCGGAGAACTCAGCAATATGCACGTCGTCTGAAATTTCTTGGTCCAATCCTGCGCCTGATGACTGACGCGATAGCCTTTGGAAAGTCGCATCAAGGGTCTGATTCGCGGCCTCCCCTGTAACACCTGCCTGCAGATTCCGCTTGCGCAGCGCATTTTTCAGCTGCTCCAGGCATCGATCAGCCTCAGATTTGCTTGATTCCGCAGCAGCTTTTGTCCGCTTGAACCAGGCGTCGAGTGCCATCTCGTTCTTCTGATGGATTACCTCGAGCAATGTCTGGGGCTTTGCTCCACGCTGGGACGCACTAGGAATGTCGTGCTGGACCTCTCCTTCATGTCTTTCTCCACTTCGAGCTGCAGCGGTGGCCTGAGTGTCCGTCAACCGAGTACCTGTGGCAGAGCCCTCCTGCGAGGCAGGACGGGCAACAGGCTGATTTGAGTTGGTCTTGGAACGCGGCTGGGATGACTGTTGCGATGAAGCTTGGAGAGGTCGAGAGCGGGGCCTGGGTTTAGATTTTCGCTCCTGCTCTACGGCCTTCTTATCGCTCTGTGAGTCCTGTTTCACTGCTTTCGGAGCCGCAAGTCGTTCCAAGGTCGAGGCCTTGATCCCTACAGGCACTCGGCTCCGGTAAGAACGGTTCGACTCCCCTGACTGTTGGTCTGGCTGTCTCTGCACCACCCGACCTAGGGCTTCAGATTTTGATCCAGCGGCCGTTGAAGGCTCACTTGGTGTTCCATCCTGACTTAGCGGGGATGAAGTCATGGCTGGGCTGGTCGCATTTAAATGAGCATTTACCATCTCCTCACTCTTTCGCTTGAGCTCCAGAATGCGCTGTTTGAGAAGTGAAAGTTGAGCAGGAGTGAGATCTCCCAAATACTTGACGATCAGCAGCCGGTCCTCGGCGTCTTCAGCGCTGAGGTCGATATCATAGAAGTATCCTTTGGGAATTGCCTTGGCTGCCTGTGTCGTCCACCGGTACATCTGAGGAGTATATGTGGATGCAATAGGGTCGTCAGGCTCTGATGGGGCCAGTAGAGAGACATCATGTCGTGCATTTCGGTCTTTTCGTAATTTCAGTCCGAGTCCGAAAGAGTCCTTCCAGAGCTTCGTTGGGTCATATTGGGAAGGACTCATCCGAGTGGCCTGGGACTTTCGCCAAATTGTGGCACCACTGGCAAGCAAGGGCTTACGTCCTATTTTGGCAGTGGATAGGCCATCTGGAGGTGAGGTGCTATTGCTCTCCTCCTCACGAGAGTCAGCCGCTGGCGAGGATTTGGATGATACTAGAGCGGTTTCAAGCGCAGGTGAGGGACTCGGCCGGAGTGGTCGCAAGGATGGATGCGCCTGCAGAACCTCCTTGAGCCTGTTGGCATCAAGAGTTTCATTTTTGCCTTTGGTTCGCGCTCTGGTGTCTCGCTCGTCTTGCTCTGACAGCGTGAGGAGCTTGAGCAGTTTTTTGCTCTGGGCCGAAAGCTCATCCTCTTTAGATCTGTTGCGTTGTGTGGACGCGTTGCAGGCACCGCAATCGGGCTGACTTACTTCGACTGCTGAATATCGTGTCGGCTTGATGACAGGAATAGGTATGCTCGACACTCCCTGGGTGCTTGTTTGGGGCTGAGAAACGGCACTCGCGGGCGAAGCCTGATTTGTGGACTTGTTTTGCTCCATTTCGCGTGTGTTGGTGGTAAACAGGCCAAATAACGATGATGATTTGATATACTACACTTAAATGTACATATGAAATCCGCGAGCACTTGCTGGAACTCGCTATATCCGGATGCTGGAAAAGTTGGAGGCGTGAAAAAAGCTTTTGATGCTGACCGATCGGACCGAAGTAACGGAAATTGATATGTGCACAAGCACGACCGAGGAGGCTTCTTGTGCAAGATGAGCGAGTCATCCGTCAAGAGCGACGCATACAAAGACAAACACACAAGTTGCAAGTCATACTTAGGTGTATTATGCGCGGAGGGAGGTTGCGAAAACGGGCTGATGTGATACAATCGCTTGCTGGCTTTGCTGGCTGGCGGAGACTAAATTGCGCAACTGAACATGTAAAAAGCAGATATTGGCGGTGGAGATGATGGTAGATACGAATGAACCTTAGAGGCATACGACATATAGACATGAAACAAGAGGTATAATAAGTCAGGTCGGTGAAACGGAGCAAAGGGTTTGGAACAACATAAGGACGAGCGCGTTGCCGAGATGACGTAGCAAACTCACACTGGAACTATCAGATACAGCCGAGAGATGAGCAAATGTCCACCACTCTTATTTCTTGTTGATGTGATCCATCCAAAAGCGAGGGGACGAAAGCCCTTACTTAGCTCCGGAAGGTGCCGGTGCGACGGCTACCTGTATCGGTGCAGGGCCGGGAGCCACGGTGAGCTGAGGGAGATCCGCGGAAGTTGTGGAAGCTTGCTGCAGCTGCAATTGAAGCTGCTGCTCTTGCTCAGCAATCATCTTAGGCACATCCATAAACTGGGGGAGAGTCTCGGGGCTGAACAATGGGAACTCGTAAAGCATGCCAGTCTCTGTACCAATAAAGACGTCTTTCGCACCAACAGTGACTGCGGTGAAGGCACCATCGTTTGTGACCGTGGCATACTTCGCAACAGGCTGGAATTGTCCGCTCGTCAATTCCCATACAATTGCAGTTTGATCGTATGAGGCGGAAATGAGGTAGGCGCCATCCGATGTGATAGCAAGCTGTGAGATCTTGTTCTGGTGACCTGGTGAGGCGCCTGATGCTGAGCCTCCGAGAACACGAACCAGTTCGGGCTTCTTCTGCGATGCGTTTGCTCTCCATACGCAGATGGAGCGGTCCCAAGAGGCTGAGAACAGGAGACCTGCAGAGACACCACGACCCCAGGCCAAGCTGGTAATAACAGAGGTGTGTTGCTTCTCATCCGCCCAGGCGAGCGAGGCGCTTGCACCACGGAGGAAATAAACTCGCACAGCATGATCAGCACCGCCGACGGCGAGCAAGTACTTACCATTCTCCGGGCATACCTCCTGAGGCGCAAATGCCAATGCGAAAATATGACCAGAACCAGGCTGGAAGGTTTCAGCTGCTTCATAAGTGGCAAGCGGAGGAAGTGCGTTGCCTACCGCTGGAGAGCTCGCAAGTTCAAGCCCAATGGGTGCTCCTTCGCGAGGAGTCGGGGCAGACGACAAGAAGGCGCTCATCTCGCTATCTGGTGCCGGGCCACGCTTCGACGAACGTACAGCACTCGAAGCGGGAGAAGCACGGAGGTCGAAAATGCGGAGGTTGAAGTCCTGGCAACCTGTGGCAAAGATAAAGTTATCGGGAGAGAGTGCGCAAGCACGAACGCGGCCGGCGTGGCCAGTGAAGCGCAATGCCTCTGCCTGGTTCGCACGCATAGTGGTATCATAACCACGAGGAGTGTAATCTGCACCTGCCAAATAGACCGTGCCACAGTTGGGCGTGGCTGCCATCGCGAGAATCGAACCAGTGTAGCGGATAGCGTTGAGAAGAGTCAACGACTCCATGCTGTACTTCAGGCACGACCAGTCTGTGGAAGACGAAACGATAACCTTCCCGTCTGCGCTGAGAGCCAATCCTGTCACCTCGCCCTCATGTCCAACAAACTGCTGAATCAGTCGAGGCTCGGCAAGGTTTGAGATATCCCAGAGTCGGAGTTCGTTCTTAGCCGCACTGGAAACCATCAGACGAGTGAAAGGGTTTAGAGCCACTGCATGGACAACCTCGTGGATCGCCTGCGATGCGAGGACCTTGTCGACATGCTTGTTGAATAAGTTTGCACTTCCATTTGTGGAGTCGGTTTGATACGCTTTAGCTGCACTGTCGTCGTCACCTTCAATAAGCATCGCAACCTCGTTCTTGAGCATGCTTAGGACATCTGTTTCAAGTTTACGATCATCAACATCTGCGAGATCATCCTTACCGAGCTCCCACAGCCGGACAGTACCATCACCGGAAGCTGTGAAGAGATTGCGCTCGTCAGGGAGAGGCACGATGGTGACAATGTCACCTCGGTGACCGTTGGCTGCGCTGATGTCACGAAGATGGCAGTTGCAGGCAAGATCCCAGAGCTTCATGGTGTTGTCTCGGGCACCGGAGATGAGCAATCTGCCCTTGTGCATGAAGTGGAGCTGAAGCACATCACCTCGGTGGCCCTCAAGGTTCGTAATCAGAGCGATCTTGTTGACGTTCGCCTTGATTTTCTTTGAACGCTCCTTTTCAGCATCTTCGGACGCAGCAGCCTCGGCGAGCGCATTGCCAGCTGCAGCGGCAGCACTTGCCTCAGGTGACTTCACGTCTGTGTCTTCCTTATTGTCACTGATCACGAGGCTAATTGCATTGTCCTTGAGCAAGGCCTCAAGACCGGAACAGTCCCAAAGCTTGATGGTAGAGTCGCGACCTGCAGTTGCAACACGCTGTGTCTCTTGATGGTACACAACTGCAAGGACAGGTCCCTTGTGACCCGTGACCTGTTCAACGAACTCAAGAGTGAAGGTAGGATTTGTGATCACACGCCAAAGGATGAAAGTGGTGTCGCGGGAACCAGTGATCAATATCTGGTTGTGGCATGCCCAGCTCATGCACTCAACTCCACCATCGTGCGTGCGACGGCCCTGCTTGTGGACGATCTTTTGGAGGAGCTTGCCGGTTGTGCACTCCCAAACTGCAATGCAGTCCTCGCCTGCTGAGATCAAGATGGGGTCACGTGGGTGGAATACAAGTGAAGTAACGCGCCCAGTATGTGCGTGCAAGATACGTTGTACCTTCGAAACACCCTCAGGGGAGTTGGGTGGGAGGATGCAGTTGAGGTAGATCGAGTGCGAGCCCGAAACGAAGGCATAGAGCTGACCATTGGGAGCCCATGCAACCGGGGTTGCAGTCTGGACGCCGAAGGTACGTGTGGGCGAAACGCACACGTACTTCACAAATTCAGACTTGGACGGACGGTATGAACCATCAGGGGCAGGTTCGAGCTGCTTGGCACGCCAGTGATCGCTTAGGCCGAGGCGCTGCGGCTTCGCCGACACATTGGTGCGATGCTCCTCGTGCTCGTCATCGCTGTCATCGTCCTAGAGGTAGGAAAGCGGGAAGGCAAGCGTTGAGTATCCGTCATTAGTATTGATCTCAGTTTTAGCCCTGCCCGAGTCAAAAGCGGGGTTGTTGTGCAAGCAAACAAGCAACTAAGCAACCAAGCAACCAAGCAACCCGGAGACCGTTCTTGTTCCGGGCCAAGAATCCTTGTGGACTTGGACACAGCTCCCATAGACAGCAAAGCGGCTGTGACGTACCCTGCCGCGACGGTTGAACCTGGATTTATAGCTCATGGTCTTCCTGAATGGTGGAAAATGGTGTAGTTAGGACGGGTCGAATGTGAGAAGGTGAGCAAGCATATTATGACGACAATTGGTGCTATTGGGGGATACGGAGGGTGGATCCGTGGGTAAAACACGTGGTATATGACTCGAGGCCGCATAGGTTGTCAAGGAAACTTTGTCAGTTCAATGCAACTGCTTTGGCTCGCACGTATCCGGCTCGAATCGTGTCTTCCAAGATTCGCCTTTCCAAGCCCTCCAAAAAAAGTATATCTAGCGTGTGTCATGCTGGGTGAACGGCGCTGAGAGTGCGATCGGCAAAGAGAACATCACAACACATGTTACAGTATATTATACACTCATGTTATCACCTGCTCGTCCCAGCGAAATGACTCGGTTCGCTTGGGATTCGAATCTTCCTTGGTTATCTCGAATTTTTCCGTGCCCGTAAAAGCTCGCGCTAGTCCCCTTCTCGATGCCAGCTTTTCCACCAGAAACGTGAGAACGGCGTGGGGGAGGGGGGATGAAATACTTTCAGGCGACCCTGAAACCGAATGTGAAACAAAGGAATTTTGGACGCAAATATGTGCTTCGTGGTAGACATGGGGAGATGAAAATGTATGGATTGGGTGCAAACGCAATATCTTCATGTGCGCGCGATACCGAGCGTGTTGAAGCCGAGTGAGAAGCCGAGATAAATTGAAGCAAGATTGAGTTCTCCCAAACGCTCAGAATTTCTTAGCCGGCATTCAAACTGCCAAGAGTAATTTCTTAGGACCTTCTTCGAACTTCCTTAGGGCTTTCTTAGGACTTTCTTAGGACTTTCTTAGGACTGCTTAGGACTCTGGGCGTTTCTTAGGAGCCTCCTCTGAGCGTTTCTTAGTAGCCGGTTCTTTTCGGACGGGAGCGTGCCACATATCGAGCGCTTGTTTTCGGTCGAGCGGACACTTGGCATGCTGCCTATGCTCGCATATATCATCCTCTCCTATTAACTCACGGATGTACATATGATATTGGCTGATCCACCCATCCCCTCGCCTGGCAAACTCTAGAGACGGTCGTCAGTCTTACACCACCACCCAACGCTCGTCGGTTGTGTACGTGTATGGTTACTGCATCCCTCTCCTCCATGCGCTACTGCTCAGGATCGCGCGGTTGTAGCGGTGGTAGTAGCCGAAGCATGCGACCAACACGTCAACATGCCCTGTTACTCCTCGCGTTTGTGCTGACCGTTGCACTTTCCTACCTGACCAACGGTGTCGAGGCTGGGTGCCCTCCAGGTCTGAAATGCCGCGTTTGTGCCGACCGTGCTGACTGCAATATGGTCCCGACCTTCCCGCGCTTTACCATCGGCGGTACGACCTCGAACAATCTGGCCGATTTCGATTTGATGGAATGCGCCTCGTCGAGCACTGATCCTATGGGACATCCTGTTCGTCAGGACTGCAAATTGAGATCCATCAGCATTACAACGCCCAACGGCTCGGATGACGTCGCCAACTATGTTGTCTCCCTCGGTTTTTACGTTGTATTCACAGCGTTGCTCGGGATTGGCACGTTGATCGCTGGTATCTGCTTTTTCATCTTCCGTTATGCCTGCTGCTGCTGCTGCTTCAAGAGCTACTGCTGCGGGCGCTCGCCTACAACTCAGTTTGGTGTTGAAAAGATTGTTTACCGTCCCCTGAGCGAAGAGGAGCGGCTTGTGCTCGCTTCCAACACCGTGCAGCTCGAGACGGTTAACTCGAACAACCAGACGGTCAAGGATATTGAGTCGAATGGTCATTCGGACGAGGAAATCAAGCCCGATAACCACGATGAGGGTAGCAAGTCGAACGATAAGCACGAGCCACATCTTGCGGCTCTCCAAGATTTCGTGTTCGACGAGACACCCAAGACTTGCTGCGACAAGTGCTGCACGTGCTGCCCTTGCCTGGGTATGACTCGTAATCCCCGGACGCTCCAGCTTGAGTACTCCAACAAGGCAAAGTGGGTTACGCGCATTTATGTCGGCATTTTCCTGTCCATGGTCTTCTCGTTTATCTTTGTTGCAATCTTCAAGGGCAACGCCAAAATCCCCCAGACGACTAAGTATGCTCTCAATGAGGCCACGGGTGGCGCGCTGAACATTGTCAACAACCTTGGAGACCGAACCCTAGATCTTACGATGGAATTAGTTGGCACGTCCCTTAAGCAAACTGTCAACAACATGACCGAAGAGATTGAGACCCAAATTCTCAACCTCGATACCCTCAAGAATAATACCATCTGTGTCACTGATGCACTTATTGACTCAATCCCCGATTTCGTGGTCATCAGGAGCTACATTACGGACGCTGATAACATTTTTAATAGCGTCTCTAGCTCCATTGTTACCTCAATGAACAGTCTTAAAACGGATATGATGGGCGTGTCGACGGACCTTGGAAACGTCCAGACTGAAATTCAGGCAGTCGGGTCTGTGCTAACCGCTATGGAAACTACTGCTAACGCAATTGACGTCTCTGTCACCGCCAATCACCAAGCAGCAATTGCTACTGCTGCAGATCAAATCACAAACCAACTTACCAGTTGGTCGCAAGACAATGGTGACCTTGCGACATTGGGTTCAACCCTCAATACTGCAGCCGATGATTTGAATGCGTTCGCTACCTCTCCTGAAACCTGTGGGTCAACATGCTTGGATGGTTTGATTACTCAGTTGGGAGGGGTTAAATCAGAACTTGATGCCTTGAATCTCGTTACCGCCTACGATGCGGCATTTGGTGTATTCCACACGCACCTCGAGACGCTCGCTTCTCACCCAGACGGTGTGCTTGTTGGTATCCAGAATGATGCTCAGGGCCATATTGATGCCTTGAGTACTGCCAAGAGCGCACTGGCCAGCAAAATCAACGATGCCAAAACTTCGGCGAATGCCTTGAATCCAAGCGGTGTTGTCAACGAAATCACAACCGCCAATTCCAAGCTAGAGCCTCTGTACATCGAGCCACCGCCCCCGGAAAAAGCAGCCTTCCTTGACCAGATCGACCAGTCTAGGAAACTCGATACCGCCGTTGGCTGTATGACGGTGCTCGAAGGTCTTTTGGATATTGTCAGAGCCAAGGCCGTCACTTTCGAAGCACTCGATGACCTCGATCTCGCTAGTATCAAGACGCAATTACAAGATGTCATCACAGAAATGGCAGATGCACGAGACCAAGTCAACGACAAGCTCAATCAGCTCGCCACTGAGCTCACTGACCTCGATTATGCTGTCTACGCCACAAGCCTTGAGCAGGCAATTGACACGCTGAAGACGAGCTTCGCAAATAACAACGCTCTGTCTGCGGACGTTCTGAACCCTGTGATTGACAATTTGCAGAGCCAAGTTGACAACCTTGCCGGACACATCACGTCGCTCCGAGCTGCTCTGCTCACGCCTGAGGAAGAGGCTGTGATGGTGCCGAGCACAAGTTCGTATGTACTTGGTGTTGCAAGTCAGTTGGGCAGCATGATTTCCCGGCTGACTACTCTGAGAAGCGGTTCTGGCAAATGTACTGTGGATGACTCTGCTTGTGACGTAGACACTGACTGTGCCTCAGGCCAATGCGTGCGCACCGAGGGCACTTGCATGAGCTCCCCTGCCACAGCGTGTACCGACGACGCAGCCTGCTCTGCAGGTGATACTTGCAGCTTCCCGCAGACCACCACACCTGATCTGAAGACCAAGCTCAGCAATCTGGGAACAGTTTTCAGCAATCTAGATAATTTCGGGAACCGAGTTAGCGATGCGAAGTCCCAGGACTGTGTAACCACGGTCACCACATTAAAGGGTATCATGAGCGTCGGCAGCTCGGCCACCTCGTCGCTAGATAGTGCCGTCCAAGATGCTAAGCAGCAGCTCGACCAGGCGGTGAGTGATCTCGATAGTCAGACCACCGCGACGTCAGAAATGTTCGATACGATTGCCGCCGTCGGATTGGACACGCTTGAGAATAAGATCGATGAACTTGAGGTTCAAATTACCGACGTGCAGAACGAGCACGTTCCAACACTCGAGAAGGTGCGTGGAACACTCAATACGCTCGTTGACTTTATCAGAATCAAGCTTCCCGACTATCTCGATCGATTGGAGACTTCGATCCTCCGGGCTAAGCTTGCTAATGAAGGGGCATATGGTATGATTCGCTACATCGCTGAAGTTGTCGATGAGGCTGTGGAGTATTTATCCACAAACCAAACTGGCATCGCGATTTCGCTTAGCAGCGTTGCTTCCAAGGTGGACAAGTATAAGAAAGATATTGATACGTTCATCGATCGCAAACACCGATCCCAGAGCTTCCTTCACTGGGGTATGTTTGCGTTCAGTAATGATGACAATATTATGATGCCAGGTGACCCTCGTGCCATTCGTGGTCGCGTCTTGACGGATGAAAACGGTGTTCGTTATGCGGACGGTGTTCGGTGCTACTTGACCAGCTGCATTATCAACGAGGTTAACTACATCTGGAGCGGAGCAAATCTTAAGCAGGCGTTCCAGGAGGCCCTTTGGGTTGTCAGCAACAATGAAGAGCCCAAGCCCACATCAATTCCGGATGTCAAGCTGACCATTGAACAGGCGGCAATGATCCCCCTCGTTTTCCCGGCACTTGTCTTCGTCTTTAGCCTCCTTACTGTTCTCTTATTCTGCCGAACCCGACTGACCAAGTGGTTGCAGACATTTTTCGGCTCGATGGCAGTAGGTTGCATGTTCTGTCAGCTACCCTTCATTTTCCTCGTCCTTGCAGCCGTGTTCCCAGCCGCTATATTGTCAAGCGACGCGTGCTATTCAGCCGAGTCCATGTTGGTGAAGCACTGGCTCCCCAGTAACGATCACTGCAAAATGCTTCAGGGAAAGCCCGATCCCGTGACAGGCATGTGCGTCGTTGACAAGGCCCTAACTGTTCAATTCGACTCATTTGAATTGATTCGTGGTGTACTAGGCATCTGTGGTACCGAGGCCCAAAACGCATTTGCAGCACTTCACGCCAGCGTCCGTGAGGAAGTCAACAAGCTTCCTGGTCGAGTTTACGACGACTACATTCTCACGACAGACGTGGTTCAGCCCACCTTGAGTACGATCCTCACGGGGACGAAATCGTTCTGGGAGGTTATTCTCGATGCATATGCAGTTGATCTGACCGGTATTGTCAGCTGCAACACAATCGCGCAAGCGTATCAAGACGTGAAGAAAACACCTTGCTGTGGAATGAACGAAGGTCTTTGGTGGGTTGCTTCGTCGTGGTACATGATCGCATGGTCAATGCTTTTCTGCGGCATTCCATCGTTGCTCCTTGCTCGCAAGCGGCTCCCCTACGAACCTTGGGGTAATGAATACGAAGAGAACCAGCAAGAGCTTAACAAGGCTGATGGTGGTAAGGATCCGCAGCATAAGGCGGAAATTGAGTTGGCACCAGTGAACAAAAAGCACGCTGGATCCGATGATGATGAGGCGGTTATTCCGCCGACCCCAGCTACTCACGCGCGAGATGTGGCTCTGGAGGTGCTACCTGAACCAATCCCTGACCCTGTAGAACCCGCTCCGGCTACGGACCCAGCGCCCGAGAATGTTGCCTCGGGTCCTTACGTTTCGCCCCCATCGTTAAGCCCGGCTCAGCCGATCTTGCATCCTGTCCTGCCACCAGGCCCCTGCGCTCCAGTACCCATCCCAGGCCTGCGACCAAACCCGGCGCTTCGTCAAAATCCAACTCCGAGGCCTTCTTTGTATCCGCAGGCTGTCCTTGTTGCACCCGCTGAACCGACCGATGCACCCGCTGAACCGACCGATGCACCCGCTGAACCGACCGAGCAATAAGTTCAAGGCATGTGGTGAGGTGGAATGCTACAACATGTGATCCCATTACTACCTCAAGTCAGTCCTCGCCGTTCATTTCGACTCTGTTTCCTCCACTTCTTAGTACTACGATTCCTCGACCCCGCGGCGAACTACATCCCGCCCCTTCTGCAGCAAAGCTGAAGGGGAAACTCCGGCTTTTGTGTGAAGTCTCTGAGGCGTAACTCCAAGACGCGCACACCCTCCTGTAGGTGCTTTCGTTTGTTCCTTTTCGTTTCTGTTGTTCTTCCGCTTCTGCTGTTTCATCCCATGTTTTTGTCCATTATTTCTATTTGTTGGAAGAAGCAGGTTCTGACTCGACATGTCTGACAAAGCTCGACGCCAATGTCTTGGCCCACGAGCGACATCCCATCCACACCCAACTGTGTTGGTCCACTTCGTACCAAAACTGTTTTGGTGTGAGGTGTTGAGCCAGCAACACGATGCACCGCATTTCGAATTATCATTTGTCCAACAAGCATTCGTTCATCTTACCCATATTCCGATATTCAATGATTCGTCATCTACTACGTTTCAGCCCCGCGTTCATCTGTTCCTTGACATTCGTATTCGTTTCGGAAGTTGCGACCCTAGTCGGCGCGTCGTTATGCCGCGATAACCGCATGGCCGAATGATCTCGGGCTTCGGCTCAGAACTTGATCACGGTTTGACCCCCCTGTTTGTTTCTATGTTTCTCATAGTATGCCTTCTTACCCTAGTGTTCATCGTACAATCTAGTCATTTAACCATGTTCCCACTAACCTTAGTCTTTGCGCTCGTACATGTCATTTCAATGTGCAGAATGTGCTCTGCATTCATGAATACAAAGTTTCAATTGATTCATTTCACTCCGCACGTTGCCATGTTTATTTCGCAAGCATACTCGCGATATGACGAATGTTCATGTTGTTTGCGTTGAGTCGTGTCACGTTACTGGTTTGATGTTGCTTGCGCCTCTGCTTCCGCTGCCTCCGCTACCTCCGCGCCTTCACCGCGCTGCAGTCGTGCAAACTTGATGATTTTTGGCTTGGCAGGGTGCTGTGCCAAGAGCTGAGATACTTTTGGCTTCTTAGACTCATTGGTGACCAAGAACAACTGATCTACCAAAACGAACTCCTCGTAGAACTTTTCTAACTTGCCATTGAGGATGGCAGCCCTGGCCTTCTCGCTCTTAGACGACAGATCGGTTTGAGCCGTGACAATGCTGAGCTCCTTGTCGATGATCTCCTTCGGTACATTCTCTCGATGAAGATACTGCGGTCGTGCAGCAACCGCCTGCATGGCAATTTTACGGCCCAATGCTTCAAGCTCATCGTCCACCTTGGAAGCGTCCTCAACGGCAACAGCTGCCAAGCAGCCAGCACCACCGGCATAGACGCTACGACCCTGTTTCTCCGCTGCCTCAACTACGCCCTTGATCTCGTCGGGGATGGGGATCTCATTGTGAACGTAAGATGCAATAAAACCCTGAGTATCGGGTGGAAGGGAAACAATGCTTCCGCGGCGAAGTTTGACATTTTCACGAGTGTTCGTGATAACATCGATCAGCTCAGTCGAGATGGAGTTGGAGCCATTGGCGATCTGGGAATTGGCCAAAACATCAATGTTCATCTCGCTTGCATTGCTGGTATTGTCAACGCTACCCTCGATTTCACCAATATTGTCAAGCGAAGCCAAGGCTGAACGGAGAGCAAACTTGAGGAAAGTGGAGTTGCGAGACACAAAGTCGGTTTCGCAGTTCACCTCAACCATCGCTCCTTTCTTCGAGTTCTTGTCAACGGCGACGACGACCACACCCTCCTTCGCAGAGCGTCCTGCGTTCTTCTGAGCGAGTACCGTACCACGACGACGCAAGTACTCAACAGCATGCTGCATCAAGGAAGCTTCAGACTTGTCCGTGATGTTGGGATCGGCCAGCAGTGCCGCAAGTGCCTTCTTGCACTCCATCATAGGGGCACCCGTGTGCTCGCGGAGTTTCTTCACGGCTGCAGCCGAGAGGGCCTGAGAGTCTGATGCGCCCGACGAGAGCGCACGCGAGGAGTTCAGAGTAAGTCCCGCGAGAACGCGCTGGAGAGCGGGAGCGGCCATGCTCACCTGAGTCCAGGACGCGCGAGGCGCCGAAAGGCCGAGAGCGGTCTGAAGGCCTTTAGCAGCGGTGCGTTTTGCGATGGAAGCGAACATACTGGCTGCGATATTTACTGTCCGTGGGTCGCAGGAGCGAGCTAGACAGTGATGTGGAGGGTATTCCGGCTTACACCATGAGTCGCGATCAAAGCATATCCCTAGTCAATTAGAGCGTCCAAGCTCGTTTCGGAAAAAAACTGTTTGTGACCATGGTCACAAGTGGTTGGAACTGGCCTGGGCCCCGCAAAAGGTAGGCTCGACTATGGCACTGCCAAATTCCGGGGGGTCGGAATGGGGTCTAAAGTGATAGAAATTGTTCGCTTTATATCATTAAAATTGATATGAAGGCTATTTCTAAGTTAGTCGTTCTCATCGTCATTGCGATGATGATGGTGTCCTTCATCGGTACGTATCGGCTTCGTTTCGCCAGGACCTCTCTATGATGTATAACTTGCGTCGAAAAAGTGTTGTTTGGGGGACGAAACATGATCTCCAGCGCATGTGCACCGGTTTCACGCACCTTGCCGGAGGCTAGGCGAGTTTGAGTGGACACCCCATAATACGTGCGCTGTTTTCGTACCAAATGCAACTCCTCGCACCTCGCTTACCCTTGCCGCATCTACCTTACCTTTGCCCAAACAGACGCCCAGTCGGAGGACATCATGACGCGCCTGCGCCAGCGCCACGCCCTGCGCACGCGCGCGCAGAACTCAGAGAAGGTGGAGCTGCTCAAGAGTCTAGTTGAGCGCCTCACCATCAAGCACGAGGCCGTTCCCGATCCGGACGCCTACAACAAGCTCGAGGCTGAGGTCCTCAGGGCCAAGCAAGAGCAGCAAGCCAAACTCGAGCAGATGAAGCAGATCGCTGTCCAGCGTGCATCGCTTCGCAAGGGTGGTTTGAACGAGGTACAGGAGCTTCTCACCGTCTTGCCACCCTCCAAGGGTCCGGTAGGTCGCCTTGGTCACCCCGAAAAGCTGTTCGGAGACCGCATTTTGGTAGACACCCCGTTCCAAATGTAAATACAGACGACCCCATTGCATGAACTATTTGTAATACTGCATTACAGCAGTGCCTCGCTGTCGTGCTGAGTTGAAGAGATCGGGCTACGAATCGCTTGAACTAGATCGGCTTTCCTTGATAATCCTGTGTGGAGATATCGCTAACCTGATACAGACGACGCACGAGGTCTGCAATCCTTAGGTAATGCAACAGCAAGACAGACACGCAAGAGAGCTGACCTTAAGCGAAACATGGCCTTTATGACGACACTGGAACACGAAATGTATGTTGGGCGGTGCTATTGTGCCCAGAGTAACATGCGTTAAACATCGTTAGGCGTTGTCGTCTCGAACTAAGGTCGTTGGGTGATAGAACGTTAAGCATGGTCAATTATTACTAACTATAAGGGGAATAGACAAATTATTAGGCAACATGGCGTAGGATGTCTGATACCTACTCTAACTATTGCTGTTGTGACTTGGTAGCGACAGGCTTGTCTGTCGAACTCTTTGAGTACGCTGCCCACTTGTTTTGGAGGAATTCGGTTACATTACCAATAACACAGACGCCTACGATCACACGGGTACCACGAGCAGCTAGACCCTTCAACAGGCCACCTTCTGCATAGGGCGCAGTGAAGGACTTATACTTCTCGCCCATGTAGTCACGCTGAAGGCGAGTCTTGATCGTATCCGCCGGGTGAGTCAGGACTGCAGCTAAAGCACCCGCGGCGCAGCCACCTGCTAGGCGTGCAGTGGGCTCTGACAAGTTGTAGTCGTCTCGGAGTCTCTTGACAAGCATGGGTGCACCTGCCATGAAGCCCGCAGTGAAAAGACCATCACGGAACATGGCATATGAGGTCCCGCGAAACACACCTTTCCAGCCTGCATCACTTCGAATAGACTTGAGTGCAGCAAAGGTGCCCTCGCCAGTGCGTTGCTGGTGAAGAATAATTGATTCACTTGGACCTGAGATCAAACCAGAAAGTGCGCCAGCACCAACTGCTGAGATACTCTTCTCTGCATCATTGGCTTGACTGGGAGCCTTGCCAAAGAGCACGTTACTGAGGATCGTTGTAGCTGAGACTTGAATGGCCGTGATCGGGGCTAGTGTGCCAACGTTGGTAAGGTAACCACGATACCAAACGGCCGGGTTGCTGGCGATCTTCGCACCGGTCTGAATCGAGTTCTTAAAGTAAATCAAGGGCTGGTTCACGGTTACCTCAGCCATGCCGGCAACCGCACCGATGCCAGCGTCGACAACGACATCCGACGCCGCATGTTCAACAGGTGTTGCGACTGCTGTGGTGGAGGTAGCTGAAGTGGAAGGGCTTGACATCTAGCTAGCGATGTTTAGGGTCGTGTCGTATTGTGTGCCCTCACACCGTCTGAGATCGTCCGTTAGCTCCGAAGTCGAGTCTTGTTCGATGCGACAGATTGGTTATGGTCTAGAAGTCAAATGCTACTAGGCCTGGTACTGCTAAATAAGCCTTACTGGATCTTAAAAGGACTTGCTACCACTTGCAGTCAAGTGAAAAGCGCTAAAGTGATCGAATATACGAGGTCACGGAGTGTCCGAGAGTGAGTATTAGTGCCAACGAGTGAGTGTACGGTGAGATCGAGGCGCATCTTATGGATCTAACACACTGGATAACTTGATTGAGCAATCTACGATTATTATCTGATGCAGTTATACCCCGAGAGAGCACCGTCCGGCGCGTATCTCGAGATTCTGTAAACCCCGCAAACTCCGAATAGTGCAAATAGGCGTGTGCGGCTGAGTGCTGTGATTTCAGCAACATTAGACTGAGCACACACGGCGTCCAAATGCCCAGAAAAATATCTACGCACTTGGAGCACTCCACATACCGCGCGTCAGGCGCTCCCAAAATCCAGATTATTCACACTCACCAATCCTCGTCACCTTTGCAAAATCGGGCCAGGACGGGTAGGAGTTCTGGTGAACGAAATCACGAAGTAACCACAACGTCGCTGACGACGAATCACACGCTACGTGCAGTGTGTGCGGCAACTGACTAGACTACTGCCGTACACACAGCCTCTGAATCGTGCTTACATTGTCTTTATCCTTATACAGTGTACAGGCTTCTCACTAGAGCCGCAACAAGTGCTCACAGCGAAGAGGCACAGCTGGCTGGTTTATCGGTGGGGGATCGCCAGGGAGGAGGCCGCAGCACATAACCCACAGAACGAACCGTAGTCTGTGGCTGATGCAAAATATCGAGGCCAGGCGCTAGCAAGCATCGGCACTTAAGAGAACAATCGAGGTCCCAATCCGAGCTTTCAGCCCGAGAGATGAGCAGTAATGAGCAGAGTAACAAGAGCGGAACGCAGAATGCAGGGTTCCCCAATGACTCACACGAAGATGAACAAACCGACTATACCGATGATGATTACTTCGACGACACAGCTGAGGAGGAGGAAATCGAGGAGATGATTCTCATCCAGAGCGAAGACGAAACAGATGAAACAGAGGGGGTGAATCCGCGAGACGGAAATGATGAAAGTGAGCAGGGGCGTCCAGGCTTCGGAACCACATCGAGTCTCGACTACTACCGAACTATCCCCATCGATGCGACCAGTCAGCTTCCCGTTTTTCTGACACACCTTGAAGGCGAGGGAGACTCGACTGACGATATCTCCTCGGTATACACACGCCAGGCCGAAGACGTGACACAAAGTGCAAAATCTGTCATTGACGTCGCACCAAATGGGTCAGTACAACACAGTTTACACTCCTATCCGCAGACAAGAACGTCAGATGTGCAAACCCCGAACCCTTCGTCCGCCGTCGTTGGTAATGATCGCCCGCCCCAAAACCAAAATTCGGTGGGTGTAGATCGATATTCGCTGCCTTTTGAACAAGACAACGTGAGCAACCGGCTCCAAGAGGCCATTGACTCAGGCCTCGTTGATCCTGATGGCATGGACGAGCAAACCATGCTTTGGACGGATAATGATGGCCTGCTGCTAACTCAGGCGAGCCTGGCGCTAGGTTCTGTGGTTGGCGAAACAAATGCCGAAGCACAAAGAGCCGCAGAGACATTCGGTCTAGGGGGTGTCACTGTGTCGATGCCTTCTTCGAATACTCTGGCAATTGCGGGCATGAGGCCTATGTCCGCACGGTCACGAGCCGATCGTCATGTTCAAACTCATCTCCCCCTCCAGGCTCCCCTTCAGAGCATGGCATCCGTCCCAGAACCCACCGTAAGCGCTCCGCCTTCTTCCACTGCGCAGCAACAGCAGTCTGTGATTGAAGACCGCGGATCCAAATCTGGGGCATTTACGACGGAGGATATCCTCACAGCAGTAACACAATTGATGCAAGACCCAAAGTGGATCTCAAAACTCACCCTTCCGAAGGGCTACAAACTTGTCAAGGTAGCGGAACCAGCAGCTACGCAATCCAAGGCAGCACCTGCGTTAGGGAGCGAGGCGTCTGGCAGTGCTGTGACGGGCGATCATACACAAGCCCCAGACCCAAGTCCAATTACCGCCCGAGCGCATGGCCTACTCGAAGCACTCGCCCGGGCTTATGCAAAGCGCATGCATCAGGCATCTGTACCATCTGCGGAAGCATTCGATCAGGCAAACCAGCCAGTGACTACGCCTGCGGTACATCCCCGAGACCCTAGGGGTGGTATGCCAGACCACCCCGACCCAGACGATGATTCGTATGAGGAACCGGTTGTGATCCAGGCTTCAGTCGATGTGTCAACCCTCACATCATCGCAAACTGCGTCCGCGGAGCAGACATTATCAACAATGCCATCAGCCCAGGGCAGGGCAGGGAGGCAGTCAGATGATGGCACCCCAGGAGGTCCAAGGTTCTTTAGGTTGCCCACACTCAATGTATCAGCCAAATGCGTCACATTTTCTCCGGTTGTGGCGCGGCCTGCAAGCGGGCAAACTAGCCGCACTGCGAGTTATTGGAACAGCGAATATGTGTCAAGCCTGGCGTCGCACCCCATTTCCCCGCAAGACGGAGGTGATATCTGGACTAGTGGGAGAGGTGAAAGGTTTATTTATGTCTACGCGGCAAGGAACGGTGAGTTAAAAGCAGCCATACCAATCCCACTTGGTGTAGGAAATTCGGTGACCGCATTATGCGCGGCGAGTTGCTACGCGACAGTCAAAACTATTGCAAAACCAAGCAAACAGCAGTCCTCGAGTTCAACCTCCCAACCTTTCCCTGCAACTAAAAGCAAAACGCTCCGAGCAAGTGCCAATAGCAAGGCTACATCCACTTCGACGTCCTGTCAGCCCGGAGTTGGTAATGGTTTGGTGAGTAAGACCGCACCTGTGTCATCCCCCGTCGGAGAAACCTCGACCTCCCCGGCCTCATCAAACAAGTCCGGGTCAAACGTCAGGAAAACGAGAGTTGCTCGACATGTTATCTGGGCTGGTACGGACACGGGCAATCTGTTGGTGTTTAACGCCACGACGCTTGAGCTTCTAGCAAGCTTTCCACGTATCAGCCCTGCGATGTATGGATCGGCAAGTCAGCACCAGCAACCACTGCAGCAAACGTCTGCCTCGACAGCGCGAGACTTAGAAAACTCAGACGCGGCATTTAACGCATCGGTAAGGCTTTCGTCGCCGTCAACGGTGACGTGCCTCGCAGCCTCGCGCTTGGGAGTCTTTGTTGGATTCGCCGACGGTCACATTCAGCTGTACTCAGTCCTGCCTGCCACCCAAAAGGCGTCCTCGCCCTCAGCAACCTCAGGAGCGCTCGGCGCAACTATAGGGAGCAGTGGGCTAAATGTACCTCAAGCGGCTTGCGTTCTACGTTGTGCGTTCAGTAAACACAAAGCAGCAGTGCGAGCTCTTTTACCCGTTGCGGGTGGGCTGCAGCTCTGGAGTTCAGATGATATTGGTGCCGTGTTTGTATGGCGACCACCGGACTGTGGGCTTTCGTACAGTGCCGCAAGTGCCGACAGCGATGTTGCTCACATTATAGCCGAAGAAACTCCAAGAAGTTGGAAGGAAATGCTTGCAGCTTTCGAAGCAGGTGCAGCCGCAGCTGGCACAACTGGAGGTCACAACCAACCAAGCATAACTCATGCACGGTCCCCAGCCTACAAGGTGTTATCCCCTGCGTATACGCTTTACGGACATTCTAAGGCGCCACTGACATCCTTGGTTGTAACAGGTCGTGAGGTTTGGGGAGCTGGTTCGGATGGTCGCATTCGTATCTGGAGTCTCGCCACGCGACAGAGTCTTGGAACGCTTGCACTACCCGCAGATGCGGGTGGATCTGGTTCCTCCCAGCTTGGATCAGGCATTCGTATTACATCACTTGAGGTGGTTGGCCCATACGTGTGGATTGGCGTCACTTCGGTAAATACGTCCACGCCCAGTATGATTCGAGTCATTGATATCCAAACGCGTAGCACCGTTAAAGTCCTCTCGCTCGTTCCACCGAACGCTGATGCGTCTAGTTCAGACGCAAACATGGCATTTGCTCATATCCAACGGATTGCTCATATCCGAAGAGCGCTCATCGATACAGTGATCGTCCATTCACACGCACGGGGCCAGGATACGTTTTATGCGTGGAAAGTTAGTGCGGCGACGGCACCGGTGTCTTCTGGCCTACTACCTACTGGGACCCCAGTTCACACCGATTCGATTCTTGGAGGTCCTCGCAAGCCAACAACAGCCGAGGCTGGAGCATCAAATGAGTCCAAGACTGGAGGCTCCAATATATCCTCAAGTGCGTCGACGCTGACGCCACTTGGAAAGGAGCGTACGCCCGCGGAATTAGAGTCCGAGCTTATTATTGTCAAGGATATGTTGGCTAGGCTTCAAAAACGGTTCAAGCAGGAACGCGAGTCGTCCCTTCGAATGGGTGCCTTCTTTGCCAAGGAGATCGAGCGTTTGGTGCTTGCTTCCGCTCTGCTAGAAGGTATAAAGAAACCAGACAACCACGACAATGTGGTGTGATCAGTCTGTCAATGGTTCCCGAACCAAGGCCATTCGGCACTTCGTATGTTTTCCTCAATACAAACAAATGAGGTAGCGTATCACGCTGGCTACCACGAACGAGATGTAAATTCTCTGGTGATTTGTCACCAGTTTGTAGCGTGTGCATTCCCACCTGTGGCATTCATCGGTGGATTGTAACGAATCACTGGAAAGACGTCTCGACCACTCTCTCGCTTGGAGAGAACAATTTTTCCAAAGCCCGAATCCATATTTCCATCAGTTTAAAAACAACACAGCTAGAGTGTGCACACCGAAACAAACCATATAGTACTGTTAGTCCTGTGCGAGACATACGATGACCACGTGGAAGGAGGTTGCTGAAGACCTCATTCGCTGTGAATCCACAGGAAAATGCACAAACGCTCATGCGCTCCAACGTCGAGGCGTGTTGCGACTCGTGATGGACGAGCATACAGCAGAATTCGAAGGGTTTAAGCAGTGTCATGCCACCGCGCACAGCGATATTGCCATCCAACGATGTGAAGATGCCTTCAAGATCACATTAGACAAGGCTGAGGAACAATTTATCAACTATGTTCGGGCGCACTCCAAGGGATCATTTGCAAATCGCGAGACCATCAATAGGTCTCATCCTTCGTCAGAGGCATCGCATGTGATATTCAAGTCCCCCTTTTGGGCCACACCGTTGGGGTCCATCTGGAAACGCGTGAATCAAGGGGAGGTTCTCCACTCCTCAGTCTGTCAAGAACTGGAACTCGCTGCAGATCGTTGCCCCTTTAACGCAACCATGTCAAACCAAGAGTGCACTATTCTCCAGAAGCAAGCTACGCTCTGTCGAGCCGGCGTTGCGTGCCCGGATACGCAGCCATCTCTCTTGCAATGCTATCTACAAGTCTTGAACCGCCCTCTGGACACATTAACTAGCGGAGGCGGTCCGGGGCCAACGACGAGCCGGGCTGGACCTTCCTCAGGCAGCGAACAAAACTTGGACCACACATTACTATCTAAAACAGCGCGCGACACAGCTGTTCGTGAGCGAATCGGTGGTAAAGTAGGAGCCGGCAGCCAGGTTTCCGACCATGTCTTCCGGACATGCTTGAATAACATAGCCACCTTCAAGATTTGCAGCACTCTTGACGACCCCAAAACAGGGCGAAGTGGGACCTCATAAAGTTACAATAGCTCGACTAATCAGGATTCGTACTCTTGTATGCGTGTCAAGACGTGGTGGCGACAAACGAAATGCGGATCCAAGCTCAACTGGCGGCATGAAAGAGTGATGATCATGATTCATCACACAGAGAGGTGCGCTAGCTTTGTTGAGGAAAAGAGCCCAAGCGGGTGGGTATTGGGTGTGAGTAGAGGAAAAACCTATGTACATGTTAGTAAGCAATAATGGTAATGAGGACAATGCGCTTAGCGCGTGTTTGGTCAATATGATCGACTCTGAGGAGAGGCACAGTCAAGAAAACCTTACTTTGGAGTTGTGGTTGTCAGACCTGAAACATGTGATGGACTAGAATTCGACTGCAGCGGTATCCCAACCAAGGGACAGTTGATGTCGACACCCAAGAAGCTGGCGATCTCATGGAAGAAGGTAAACCCTTCTCGAGAGTATGGAAAGGGCAGATCCACTGTGGAGTGTATAAGTCTTGCGATCTCGTCGCATCTCTTGTCTGAGATTGTCTGATAGAGTGTCCTTACGACTTCCTGTTGATCCTTATTCAGCGACTTGCTGTAGTTCAAAACATCACCGTAGGAGACGGGTACCCCTGAGGTTAGAATCGCAGAAATGAGTGGGACTTTGAACTCTGAAACTGCATATTCAAGTGGTGTCGTATCTGACACATCTTTCTGATGAATATCTGCCTTGTAGGCGAGGAGCAACTGAGCTGTAATCGCATCGTCTTTGCCGAGCGCGATCATGAGGGGCGTACGACCACACTAAAGGTTGGGGCGATGAGGGAATGACAAGGGGGTTAGAGAGTGGGCACTCCTTCTTCCAGAACCAAAACCAGGTCCAAAAAGCCGAAGTCGGCTGTGCCTATCCATTGAAATGGGTGAATCGCCGCTCAAAAGGCGTATAGCATCTAGGCCTCAAATTTCCTCCCGACTCATGTAAAGAGGCGATATGACGTCATATATTGCACCGTTCACCTAGGTCATGAGTCACTACAAGCGCTAGCAAGGAAAGCCAGTACATACCGCTGAAACAACATTTGGGTCTGCTCCATAATGGAGCAAAATATGAGCAGCCCTCGAATTCTCCCAAACACAAGCGGAGTGGAGAGGATACAGTCCGTTCTGGAACGCAGGGAAGGATCAGCCAAACACGATTTTCATTAGTCCAGAGTTGGTATCGTCGCAGCGTATGACTCAATACAAAGCAATATGCTCGCTGCGCGTGCGTCTTGTCGTACAATCAGGGCATTCAACCAAACCCTGAGCCAAGGATATCAAGTGGGAAAATAAAACGCTCAATACATGTGCAAGTACGTACGACCACGGAGGTTAAAATGCGGTGCCGCCTTGAACCAGGAACAGGTGGTGGAAGTGGCGCTGTTTCTGACCGCGACTTGCTATCTGCTACGAGATCCATGATACTAGCCAATCTGGTCGCCAGTCACTTTTGTTTAACTTTCATGCTGCGGGGTGCGACGGCCTTAGCTGCTGCACCACCCAAAACAGCTTATCAACTTGGATAAATGTGGAGACAAAGCGGAGACTACCAAATGCGCGCTTGACAATGAGGCTTTTCTGTATTGGAGGATGAACCACTGAGTAAGACGCGGCAAACCACATACGACGGCGACGGCGTTGTTCTGATCCTTACAGAACAAGCCTCAAGGCGAAAAGCAGAGCCTAATAAGGCCTTAGAATGTTAGGAAAACTGGATAGTAATGGTAAAAAATAGACTTGTTTAAGAAAACAAACCAAATCAAACCGCACCATGATAAAGTGATTCCTCATGCTGAACCTGAGAAGTTTGAGAAGTTTGGGGATAACTACTCACTATCATGAGATAGGTCATGACGGCTCCACACAACACACAGTACTTGTTGTAATGCGTCATCTCACAACGGCTACTATAACAACGACTCGCACTTTCATATGCATCGCAATGTAGGCGTCATTTTTGGAAGAAGACAATGAAGACGAATGGCCACGAGCGCATAACAAATGGGGGTCAGGTGGGAATCCCAAATGAGAGCCCACATGCTCTGAATACAACACAATATACATGGCGAAAGTTTGACCAAGCATGCCGACTATTGAAATAACTGGTTAACAGTACAAATCAAGGTTCGGACGCCAAGAATGAATGCACTTGCTCTTTCTCCATAAGGATACTTTGAGTCAGTCATATCCATCGCGCATAGATATTGAATGAAAAGGCAAGAAAAAAGTAGTTTAACGCTGGGCTGCGAGATAGCTTGCAAGGTCAACCTGAGACAAGACAGCAACGCAGCGGTTAATGGTCTTGTCACCGACAGTCTCCTTCTTGATCACGAGGCAATAAGGGTCCTTCTCGAAGACTGTGGCAAGAGCGGAGAGTGAGTCATCAGGGGAAAGCGATCGGTACTGCTTGGAAACCTCAGGGCCAATGGCAGCAGAGGAGTAAGCAAACTTACCTGTCACGAGTTTGCTCATCAGAGAACCAACAGTAATGATACCTACAACGGAACCATCGGCGTCCACAACGGGAAGCTGATCAACACCCTTGGCACGGAAGAGAGACAAGGTGTCTGCTACAGTTGTCTCGGGAGTGACAGTGACAGGTTCCTGGGCAGGGATGGCGGAGACCTTGTCGTCGGCCCACGAGTAAGGAAGGCGAGGAGCCTCAATGAAACCGAACTCGAACATCCAGTCATCGGACAAGAACTTGCTCATGTAGTTACGGACAGAGTCGGGGAAGATAACGACCATGCGGTGCTCCTTGGTGAGCTTGAAGTGCTTAGCAGCCTGAACAGCGGCCCACAATGCGGCACCAGAAGAACCACCGCAGAGGATACCCTCGTTGCGAATGATACGACGAGCCATCTGGAACGACTCCTGGTCTCGGGTCTTGATCCAGTAATCGACGAGGTGACGATCAAGCACCTTGGGGATGAAGTCGTAACCAATACCCTCAACCTTGTACGTAGTGACCTCGGACTTGTTAAGGTCCTCGGGCTGAGCCAAGATGGAACCCTCAGGATCCACACCGACAATCTTGACGTGAGGGAGCTTCTCCTTGAACTTGCGTGCAATACCGCTGATGGTACCACCAGTACCGGCAGCAACGACGACCACGTCGAGCTTGCCGTCGCACTGCTGGATGATCTCCTCAGCGGTGCCATCGTAGTGTGCAAGGGGGTTGGAAGGGTTGGAATACTGGTCAAGAATGTGAGCATTGGGCAACTTCTCCTGGAGTGCCTTTGCAACACCGATGTGGGACTCGGGAGCGTCGAAAGCAGCCTCAGTGGGAGTGCGGATGACTTCAGCGCCGAGAGCCTTGAGAACATCGACCTTCTCGCGAGACATCTTCTCAGGGAGCGTGATGATCATCTTGTAGCCACGAACAGCTGCAGCGAGAGCCATACCAATACCAGTGTTACCCGAGGTAGGCTCGATGAGAATGTCACCGGGCTTAATTCGGCCGCTCTTCTCAGCGTCGAGCACCATGCGACGGCCAATGCGGTCCTTGATGGAACCACCTGCGTTGAAGAACTCGCACTTTGCAAGGATCTCGCACTCAAGGCCCTCCTCCTGACCGATGCGGTTGATACGGACCATGGGGGTGTTGCCAATGTGGTCAAGGATCGTGTCACAGATCTTAGGGGGAGCGCGGAGACTAGACCAGAATTATGATAATGTAGCAGGTGGTGTTTGTGAGGCATTTGGCAAGTGCACCTTCAGGGAGGTGAGGTGGTCGAGGATCGGAAGGGGCTAGCACGTCACATGTGTCCGGTGAGCGACTCAGGGAGGATGCAAATTCAATCAAGAGTTATACGTACGGCTCGTGAGCATGGTAGGGCTCTTGGGAATCCTTCTTCTCCGCGGACCAGAGGCACTTGCGTTCGGGTTCAGTCGCCATGATGAGGGTAGGGTCTGGGTGGTCAGTGGCGTGGAGAGGGCCAACCGAGAGGCCGTAACGAAGAATGTGAGGAACGGGTCAGACACGCAACACAAGACATGACTATGCCAAGAAGGGGCCGGAAGGTGCGCGTTTATATGGTGAAACACTCGGAATTCAGGCCAAATTGAGTCGAGAGGCAGTAGCGGAGTATCTTGCATTCATCTTTGCACACTTCTATCGAGTTCGGTTCGTGAAAGGCCAAATCCGACGTATTTACCTTGGTGATATACATCGAACTAACGCATAATAATCCCGCGCCTCATGCCGCAACCCCGCCGTTTCCCCTACAAACACCGCTGCACTGCGACGATTTTTCCCTCTGCCCTGCCCATACCTCCATCGGTTGACGGCAATTTTTTTGTCCCCGCAGGATTCAACTCAGGTAACGCTGGAATTGGTTCGAAGCTTCCACATTGATTACACACTCGTGATACCGGGTGTGGTGCATTGGTGACTTGGATTGGACTTGCAAGACGGTTTGTCAATCCCATTGGCACACTTTTTGTCATCACTCAGCACTCCAGCCCCAGTCGGGTGACACCCATCCACGAGCACTACTGTGCTTACCTGAGTTCGTTTGCAGCTGAGACTAGCCTTGGCTGCTCCCACTTACGTCCGCTAGTCGTCCTGCCCCCCTACCTGCGGCTCGGCTAGCCCAGTCTAAGCTGAAGCCAGCCGAACTCAGTCAAGCCCAATCGAGCAGAGCTGTGTTGACTCCTGAGTTCTCGTCCGCGGCAACTCTTGGTGAGTGATGAACTTCGGCGACTTCAACCTGAATACCACCGCTCCGAGCCGGTCTAATGCGTCGATTAGTGACCAGCAGCAGAACAGCAACAGTGGTGGTTTGGACGACTTATTCAGCAGCTTAGGCCTGACGCTGGTCCCCCCGAATCAGACGACAACTACGACCGCTCAGGACGGTGGTGTGCTCGCTTCAAACGATGACGATGCGTTCGGGATGCTGGCCGCTCAATCGAGTGCCAACCTCCAACATACCGTGATCTCTCAGGCGCGCCCTTTGCAAGGGCCCAATGATCAACTCCAGGTTCCTGTTGTTCCTCCCCCACCCGCGCCGAGTTCAAGAACTCGTCCTGCACTCACAGCATCCGGAAACGCTACCAACACGAGACCAGCCCCGCCGCCGCCACCGCCACCGCCACCACCACCCCCACCCCCACGAACAGCCAATGTCACCTTGAGTGGTGTGAGCTCACAGAAAGCGTCTGCAGCTGCATCGCCCGGAATCGCAATCGCTGGACTGGGGATATCAAACTTGGGTTCGCCCAGTACCGACGAGCCGTATACAACACGCGATCCGCTGTGGATTGAGTATCAAGCGAAGCTCCGTGTGAACGAAACGTCCGCAGTTGCCGTCCCCCTCTCAGTAGTTGTGGCAAGTTGGAATTTGAATGGCCAAAAGATGAGCCCAAATGAGCCTATCGAGGATTGGCTCCTACCTCGAGTGACAACGCCCGGTGGAGTAGGGGACAGCAAGGCTGCTACTCAAGCGCCTCTCGCGAAGCCGCCGGATGTCTTTGTCGTGGGCTTCCAAGAGATAGTCGATTTGAACGCTAAGAACTTTCTGCTCGACCACACCGTGACTCAGGTCTGGGAGAGGCGAATCGAAGCCATCTTCAGTCAGTACTACCAGGCCTCGAGTAGGTCGGCATCTTCATCGGAATATGATTCATCACGCGGCCTATGCCCGTATGTCCTCATCGCCAGTGAAACACTCATGGGTCTGTCTCTGTCTGTGTGGGTCAATCGACGAATTCACGCGCGTGTTTCACGCGTCCTAACTGATAAGGTCGGTGTCGGTGTTTTGGGCGTGGGGAAGAACAAAGGCGGTGTTGCAGCATCCTTCTACATCGGTGACACGTCCTTTTGCTTTGTCAACACGCACCTTGCGCCACACCAAGAAGCAGTCGCCGAGAGAAATGCTAATTATCACACAATCTTGAGGAAACTCAAGTTTGTTCCAGCGCCAAATAATGGCTCATCCTCAAATGCAAACTCGATGGCATCCCTATCACAACTCACTAATTTCGGCTCTACACATGATATCATCTTGATCGATCCCACCACAGTCATGGAGCACGAGCATGTCGTCTGGTTGGGTGACCTGAACTATCGTGTGGGACGCTTGGATATGCTTGACGCAGTGCACCAACGCTTGGCCCAAAGGGACTATGCATTTGTCTTGAATTATGACCAGCTCGTTCGAGAACGCACCCGAGGGAAGGCATTCGCGCCGTTCAGTGAACTACCCATTGGCTTCGCTCCGACGTACAAGTACATACCAGGCACGAACCGACTCGACACCCGATTGGAGAAAAAGGTACGTGTTCCCTCTTGGACCGATAGGATACAGTTCCGATCAATTGTACCCAGTCAAGCTCGTTTCACGACATACGAAAGAGCAGAACTCACACTGTCAGACCATAAGCCTGTTCGATTGATCGGTGCCCTGGTTGCTCATAAGCGTGACCATCAGAAGTATTCCAAAATCACATCAGAATTGGCGTCGGCCCCCGCTGCACAATGCCGTCCGAACGTTGAGATTTCGTGCTTGGGGCTGCATTGGCCGCGAGACATCAGGAATCGTGTCAAGTATGTTCGCCGTATTCGATTGACCAACACTTCTCTGATCGTGGTCCGATACTCGATCGCACCGACGGCCTGTAGTCCATCGGTTTTATCGGCATTCTTACGTGCAATTGGGCAGCAGTCGGGAGACAGCTTCAAGGGTTCAGCATCTCCCGCACCTGACGTAACTTCCCCTGTGCCAGGCCTGGACATTGACCCGTGTGATGCACCTCAGCCTACTGGAGACGAAGAGTACGACGCGCTTGCAAGACTATATCATTCAGCACCAGCTGTGCTGACACGAATCAGCCCAGTACCAGCGCAGCAACTCGAAAACCTGGCCCAAGTTCAGCGCCGCCGCCTAGTTCCTGGGACCCGAACGCTACCAAATACGATTGTTTCACAATGGCTGCACGTCACACCTTCAAGTGGTGTTCTCTTGCCTGGTGAATCGGTTGAGGTGGACGTCTCCATTTGCGTGCATGGCGCGTTAGGTGACGAACTTCTCTCAGCAGCTGCCGCTGCCAGTGCTGCGGCGGCCCTTGCCCCTGGGGCCACTACACTATCGATTGCTTCAGCGGCAGCAAAAGCAACTCGACTGGAAGGAGCTTTGACGATTCGAGTCGTCGATGGAGCGGTCCGACGCTACGCCGAAGACTGGGGTGCCACCTGTGTCCCACCCGACGAAGGATTACCAGATACCTCCGCGTCCTCCTCTTCCTCCTCCTCCTTCGGCGGTTCAACGAATGCGTCCTCCGCCAGCGGGTCGAGTATCGGCTCGGGATCGGGACTCGACTCCGCCTACCGCACCAGTGCTGAATACCTGGACTCGCAGCTCGATGAGGAAGATGAACTCGCCACGGGCAGAAGCCAGAAGAAGAAAGGCTTTGGTTCTTTCTTGAAGTCCATAGTTGATCGCGTAAAAGGCTCAAATACCCCAAATCCGTTTGCCGTGAGCGGCTCAAGTGGTTATAGTCTTGAAAGTGGAACTCAAGCTCAGACCTCTGGAGCTGCGTCGAATGCCGATAGCCCAGAAGGGGATGACAAGGGTGACGATGGTGCAGAGCGCCCAGAGGTTGACGAGGATGACAATGCTGATGCAGATGTCTCAGGCTGCAATCCTGGTACGAATACGGTGGTGACGACCCAATTCATGCCTGTCCCAAGTGCAAGTGAACCAAAGCTGCGCTTCTGGTATGAGCAAGCATGTCCTTTGGAAATTCAAGTCCCAATCGTGGCATCCTACCTGCCCTCAGTGATGGGTGCAAGCCTCTCTTCCCTCTGCTTCAATCTTCCGCCTTCATTGCCACTACGTTCCGCGACGGATCCAGCAGCTAAGACTGCAAACGTCTCACAGTGCCTGAACCTTATCTCACCTCCACGTACTACATCGTCTCCACCATTTCCCCCGCTAATGGTCCCCAAGGAACTCTTTTGTATTGTGGATGCTATCTGTCGACTAGGTGGTTTGGCCACCTCTGCAAATCCGAGTCCGAAGCCGGTGTTTCAATTCAACCCCGTCCCTCTCCAAGACCTATTTCAGCCAGAACCACCTTCCGAGGCCTACTTTGTGAAGCCTCATGCCACTGCCTCGACAGGATCGGAGTCAGAGTCGTCTAAGTCCTCAATCTCGATCTCTTCATCGCCGGAGACCCAGCCGCTATCTTCCTCCGAAAGCATCATTCGATCCGCAGTCGGAGCAACCGATTTCTCTAAACTACTGCCACGTGGTCTAACTCTCCCTCCACGATCCGTTCTACTATTAATCGAGCTCCGAGACACCCTGGATACGAATCCTTTCGGCTTGGTTTCCGCATCGCTCTCTGCCGGCGCAAGGATCAATCAAGGAGGGGATGCCATGTTGAACGCGTTATTGTTGCTTGGTGCTTTGCTTCTCGATTTCATTGACTCGCTTTCCGAGCCACTCCTTCCCCCACGGCCTAGCACACCCGCATATCCTGGTCAGCAGCTTGCTGAATGGTGCAAAAAACACGTTTCCGACCAACCTAGGCTGGCACAAAACTCATTGTTTTACATCCTATCCCTGATGCGAGCTTGGACTGGAGCAAATTCTAGTGGGCCAGAAGAATCTGCAGCAAATCCCTATCGCACTGCAGCAGGTGGGCTCATGTACGATCCGAAACGGTTGGCTGAAGTTCTTGCAGCTCCACTTACGCGCCTGCACGGAAGAATTGGCCGTGCATTCCATTCTGGACAGCCTGCGCCACCACTCTTTATCGTGCATCAACTCCTGGTGTCACCTGAGTTTACCTATTCAACTCAATTTGCGAAGCTCCATCCTATGTCACGCAATGGTGTGAATGTTATGAACGATAGCGCGGGACAAGTACAGGCCTCCCCAGAGGCACAGCCAGAACAAAAAGAGATCCGTGCTATGGCCAATGGTTCGAGAGTTGAACAGTCCTCTTCCCTAAGCCTATTGGATCAACTCCTCAACTCCACTTCCGAGCCCACTGGCAGCACTTCCAGCCCGCCCGCACCTGTGACAAACACAATGCTTTCTGCTAACGCTACCACGGATGCGACGCTGTCCGCACTCTTTGACTTAAGTTCGACCAGCGCCTCCGCTCAATCCACCAACGTTCAGCAAAGTACCACGCTCTTTGACATCTTCTCTACGAAATAATGCTCTGCGCGCGCACCCCAACTGGGCGCGGCGCGCATTGCCCCATAAACTGATCTGGTAAAAGTCCCCTCACACGGTACGGACGATCGTGTCGAGAGGCTCTCAACAAGTTCCATATTAACTACGTTTCAAGTTCTATGTCAACAGAAAACAAATGTGATACTGTACAACAGCAAGCAGGTGAACAGCCTATATTCGCTGTGCTTGATGATAAGGTTCAATTTCGGTCCGACGGGCTGGAAGGCAACATTCGTATCAGCGTTATTAGTGCTGCTGCTTTTCGCGCTCGGCCATGTAGTGGTGAATCATTGCCATCTTAGCGTCTTCTGCCTTAGCCCTCAGTGCAGCCACGTAGGCCTCAGCCTGCTGCTGAACCCGCTGAATCTCTTCTCTGCCCTTCAGCTCAATGAACTCTGCCACTGTCAAGTGGCCATATTCGTTTAGAGTTTCTTGATCAATCATCAATGACATGGCTGGTTTGGTTATAAAGTGTTTAGAAGAGGAATATCCTGTAAAGTGTTGGCAGCCGCCGTTCAGGTTTGTTCGTTTGTTCGTTCGTTCGCCGGCTCGTGTGCGGGTGAGTGAGGGAGTGTGTAACTGGAAACCCAGGGATCTTGCGCGGCGACAAAGCTCTTCGCGGGATAGGAGTGCTAGACCTAGACAATCAATGCCGTGGTAAGATCGGAGGGTGAGCTCGCTGGTGGCACAGCCGGACCGCTTGGCACTCACTCAGTTCTCGCGAAACAGGACCTAATCCGCGACAACACGAAACGCTGGAAATCCTCTGAGACAACGGCTATGACTGAAAAATCCGGGCCAGGACGATTGGACGCAAGTGGGGGTGCTGTAATACAGGTTTCTGAGAGGAGTGCAAGGAGCATGTAAACCCGGACGTCACGCATTGGGAGCGATAATATAAATACTAGGGACGGTGTAGATCCATCGAATGTAGTGGTTGTATTCTACATACTACGCAGCCCCTCGTCCCAACGGCCAAAACAGCCTATGGAAGCTAGGAGCCTGGAGGATATTTTCGTCTTGCCTGCTTGATGACGTGTTGTTAAGTGCTTACGTGCTGGTTACCCTCTGGGAGTGCGGTATCAAGTCAAACGCGGCAAGACCCACCATGTCATCATGTGCTTTCATGAGAAATTGAGTCTATTCGGACAAGATGCACGGACATTGTTCGTCAGCGTGGACTGGTACAACATGCGGATAAGAAATGCGCTCTCGCTGCGAAGCTGGTGTGACACCAAGTCATACGCCTATGGCTCACGTGGATACAATTCGTCCCTAACCACGTGTTTAGGTCCACTATAGGCTATGGAGGACAGTGGAGGCTTCCGATTCAAGTACGTATAAAGTCTAGCTTAGTTAAGGCCCGAGGTTGGTGCGTCGTGTGTCAATTGGGTCGCTTATACCTCTCTGTACTCGCATTTCCACTCGTGTATAGTCCCAGGTCCAGCTCGGGCGGGTCATCCCTCGCTGAACGCCTCGAAGCAGAAGCCAAATGGCAAAACTATGGCAACACCTCGCTGTCGTACAAGCCTATCACACAGAGCCAGTTGAAGAAACAGCTCCAAGCTGAACAAGAAGCCTTGAACCGCGCCGCAGCGCAAGCGGCAAGTGCCACAGCACCTGCCCCTACACCGGCACAACCGGCGGCGCCCGTGGTCATATTCGCGACTGCTGCAGCCTCCGTAGGTTATTATGACTCTGCTGGCCAGTATCAGAATCTGGGTTTCAAAGGTGTGGCCGTTCTCTACTCACCTACCTATCCGAATAGCGCAGCCGCTGTCGCACAACCTGGTTCTGCTCCGCAGTACACCCTCGTCTGCTATGATCCACAGACCCAGCAGCAAGACATTGTCGCACCAATTAACGAATACTTTGCACTCGTGCTTCAAGAGAATAACTATGTCAGCTTCTATGATATTCACCAGACCTATTGGTCACTCCAGGTTGGTGCCCCAGAACTTCAGCGCCAGTTAGCCCTCCATGTGGGCATTGCACGCTACGCTGCTTTGCACGCGCGAGCCACCCTCACTGCGCACTACAGTCAAGGCAGCGAAACCCCTGCGGCCGCACTTGCTCGGCTCTACGGTGAAGTTGTAGCACAGCTCGCAGCAAGCGCTGGCGCAGCCGCAAAGGCTTCGGCTGGAGCGATGTCAGTTGTGTTATATCAAGATCTGAGTGTGCCAGCAGGTGACTCAGCGATCCCGCTTGCTGACGGAGATAGTGCAAAGGTGTTCTATGAGAGTTTTTCATCTGAACAGTTCAATCCTAAGCCTGCCAGTGCGGTGACCGCGAATGCTGACGCGGGAGCTGAGAACCCGGACTTTGGAATGTTGCCATCCCAACTGGCACCTTCATTAGGCACTCCTATCGACAGTGCCACCAAGAAGGCAAAAACTGTCTCGCTTGGATCTGGAAAGGAGCCTTACTTGGAAGCAGGTCTGCGAGGACTAAGTCGCGGTACCCGACGAATTATTTTCCTCCCTCCTGGCCTCGGCTCCACTATATCAACTGCTTACGTTGTCTATGTCTCCAAAACTAAGCATGTCTCCGTTGCTGAGGTACCTTTGCCCGAGGCGGAGCCTGCGAGTGCCAGAGCAGCTTCACAAGTAGACCCTAAGGTCGATAGCCAGGCCGATGGCTCCGCCAAGCCTCCCGGCGGCGAAGAAGGAGATGTGCCTACAGACCTTGTGCAAAAGCAAGCCATCATTAACCGAATGGCAAAGATGTCAAGTGCTGCAGGTGCAGGAGTGACTCCGATGTTGAGTGCTGTCTTGAAGGGTGGTCTTGCCACCCCAAAGGTATCGGCTCGCGCGGTGCCTTCTGAAATGAGTAGTGACGACTTACAGAGCCCAAGCAAGCTACCAGATATGAATCTAGAAGAAGTCCCAGCAGCTGAGACGCCAGCCCCTTTCTCGTACACGATGTCCACGTCCTCCTCTGCAACTGCAAGCAATGTCGAGACCCAGCCGAAGGCAGCAAGCCCTGCATCCACAGCGGCGCCTGCTCAGGCACCCACTGCCGCCTCTGCTGATCTCACTAGTAAGTTGGTCCAGCTACTTCAAAACACCCTCAGCAATTCGCAACCCGCAGCAGCCACAACAGCCGGCTCTGTTGGCTCGGAAGGTATTATGGAGGTGTTGATGTCGATCCAGACCCGTCAGGCGGCCCAGATGGAACTTCTTGAGTCGATGAATCAGCAACTAGCAAGTTTCAAGTCCAATGAACGCCCAAGAGGTAAGGAGGACACGATGTCGGGACGAGAACTTGCTGCAGCTGTCCAACGACTCGTAGAAGAACGCAACGAACTCGTTGAAGAGTTGGAACGCAGATCTAAGCGCATCGCAGACCTGAAGCGCGATTTGGAGAAGAGCGTCATCGCGGATGAAGAAGTCCAAGACCAGCTCAGAGATGCTCGCATCGAGTGTCGTAAACTCCAAACGAAGATCAAGGAATTAGAGTATAAGTTGGCAATGGCGGAGGAGGCCAACTCGGCACCTGCAGCAATTCCTGGCCCACAGTTGGAGGAACTGCGAAGACTCAAGTCCGAGCTTGCGGCTGCGAAGCAAGAGAATGCCGAAGCCGCACAGTCAGCGACGCGTGTCTCTGAACTTCAACAGCAGATTCAGCAACTTCAGGCAGAGGCTGCCTCCGCCAACGCCGAGGCAATTCGGAATGCAAGTGCAATGCAGCTTTTGCAAAAGCAGAATGAGCAGTTGCAGCGGCAGCTGCAGGAGGCCTTGGCTCGGGCCAGCAGCGTAACCAATGCTGCAGCTCCCAAGCCCCAAGAATCTAGCATGCAACCGAGCCAGGAGAAGATCGTCTCGATTGTGGAGGATGTGTTGAGACGAGTCTATATAGACGCCGTGGAAACCCTGTCGCAGGCCGAAGTAACACCGCTCAATGCAGCACAGGGTGCTCTGCGTGCCGTCGTCCGCCGTGTTCGAAAAGAAGTGTTGGATTCACTTGAGTCGACGCCTGAGGAGACGGCGCCCCAGACTACAACTTCAAGTCCCGAGAACGCAGGTGAGGCTGCACAACAAGCGGAGACGCCGGAAGCTGAGTCGACAATTAGCAACACTGTCGTTGGTCCTACAACGGAGGTTGCAGACGCTCCCCAACCAACCGAACAGAGCACGGTAGAGCCGACTACTCCTGACGCAACCGACGCTGGTGCTCCTGAGGGAACTCCTGCAGCCGCAGCGGAGGAAGCTAGCTCTAGTTCAGCACCCAGTGGCGGCAAATCCCGCCGAAAGAGGCATGGAAAGTAACGGTAGCTGGGGGCTAAGGGTAAGTTCTACACTAACACTCACTGACTACATCAGATGATTAGCTTGCCACCATCAATACTATAAAACTCCTTTTGTATGTCACAATACAGCCCTTGAGCATATATTCGATGACTAAGACTCCCTACCATATTTTCATGTGGCGGCAAGCTTTAAAGCCCATCAAACTGGGCATCCTCGTCCATATCTCCAAACTCGATATCCTCATCTTCGTTCATCATGCCCTCGATATCCTCGTCGTGGACATAGTACTCATTGAAGACGTCCTGAGCCTTGCCCAGGTTCTCCGTGCTGTCGAATGAGATGTAAAGTGTCTTTTGAGAGGATTCATAGTCCTCCTCAAAGGCTTCGAAGTCGTCGAACTCACCGAGGAAGCAGCAGAGCAACGAGCACTTAGAGTCCTTCTCTTCCTCATCCTTGCCTTCCTTCGCGTCATCCTCATCTGGACGTCCGGTACCCGCAATTCCGTAGATAGTCAGCTCGGGCCAGGTGTAAATAAAGCCCTTGTTGGCTCCATTCTGCTGGAAAATAATTCGTTTTGAGGTGAGTGTGAGCTTACCTTCGATGACATCGGTCTTCTCGAACTCCCAAGTCTTGACACTAGGGTCCACGAACAAGACAGTCTCTGGAGAATGGTGTAGTTTAGGCGAACGAGTGAGCTCAAGGCACCACGAGTCAACTAGCAATGGTGGACCCTCTCCCGGGGACATCGCTCAAGCGTCCTGAACCCTCTCACACACACCTGCGAGTTCCGGGGTGGTCGAAAACACGTGCGGAAGCATTCTTGGCAGAAACCAGTTTGACCAGCGGGTTAAAATACGTACCAGGCGACGTGACCTCAAAGTCACTCGGCTCGAACTCCCTCAGAATACCTGTTTCCATGATGGACAGAAATGAAGTTCGAAGTGTGATTTCCGATAGTCCATCCACGGGTGGATGGGATCTCAAGTTTGAATTCGTAGGAGACAGATTACTCAGGAAGGGATATCGCACTAGTGTGGACGGATTGAGGTCATCAAATGGTATGGGACGTGCTTATCTTGAGCTGTGAGTGGAAATATACGGTCTCATTGCGCACTTTGCTCTTAGATACCGCGAAATAGCCTCCCAAAGACCCCTGTACTCTAACGGCTGGCTACAGTGTAATGAGACGTGCGGCTTTATGGGTCTGGTCAAGAGATCTCTCTTAGCACGTGTGATATACTGCCCGACCCTTTAGACTCTGCTCCGTGCGTGGCCTGAAATCGAGACGGCCGGCGCGCTGCGTACTCTTCCCGCCCTTTGGAACACATTCCTGTGATTCGAGGGTTTGTGAACTCAGAGCGCGCCCTTTGCGAGCTCTCCGTGTGGACTTGAGGGCAACCTGTGACCGCGACTGCTCCAGATAGACTACGGTGTGCGTGTTACAACCGCACTCGCATACCATGTCCACCAGCACTTCTCTGCTGCCAGAGGATCTGCCAATGCGAGCTCGCTTCGCGCCTTACTCCAGTAACCCTGCGACCTCGCTGCCAGAGTATTACATGCAGCGTCCGCAGACGCCAGATGAGCCGGCGCTGCTGCCAGTAACAGATCCCAGGCATCCTGGGCACAAGACTTTTGTTGGATCAAACTCGAACTCGGAGATCTCAAGCGATCCAAAGCCCACATGGAAAGATGCTTACTACGCTCCCATGGTAATTGACCCTTTGGGACGCAGCAATGAAGCAGTGCTTCGATCTGCGCAAGTCCAGCCTCCCCAGCCTTCCCAGCCACGTTCGGGGGATGTGCAGAACACACAGCCTGTAAACGAGTATCTCAACACCCTCCAGCCGCAGGTTCCGCAGGCGCTCAGACAAGGGCTCAGCTCGATTCACTTGGCGCACACACAGGTTTTAATGAATCAACTGGAGGCTAGTGGAAGAATCGGCACGCTGAATATGCTTAAATCTCTGCAGGCCAATCCCGATCGAGCGCCTCCTGATTTCCCAGAACGACTGGTTGCACAGCTCCATCGCGAGCGTGAAATGCAGTCTCACATTCCAAGCGCTTCGTTAGCATCCGGGGTACCATCAGGCACCACCATGGCGGATCGTATTCGCACTGCCATTGACGCCGCCGATGCTGCTACCCTTGCGAACTACCCTATGAACTTGAGAAAGAGTGGACAAGACGCTGCGGTTCCGCTATCAGGCAAATCAGCGCTCGAAGATAGCATGACTGCTGCGAATTTGATCACAGCAAGTTATAGTGTCACGCCCGGTAAAAGGCTAGTCGATGCTGAGGCCGCTTCTCGACATGAAGAGGTTATCTCGAATATCGATGCGTTGAATGAGAGCCTTCGGGTCGCCACCGAAGCGATTCGGGAATTAGACATGAGCCGTAGCTCACGGGCCGCGGAATCGAATCTCGCAGCAGCGTCCAAACCGGATTCACCTGCAGTAAACGCAGCAATCTCGCTAGCTCATGCAAAGACCTCACAGGCAGCGCAAGCCATGCAACCACCACAAACTGGAGACTCAACCAATCAGAGTGTGTCACTTCCGCCGTATTTAGCAGCCCTGGGAGAATCCTCTCGCAACCGAGCAGCTCTAGCCCACGAACTATGGCAATCTGCCCAGCAGCGTCATGATGAGGCGCTTCGAGCCGCGTGGGAGGCTCAAAAGTCTCTGATGGGTGCTGAACGCCGAAGTCAAGAGGTTTTCGAGGACTGCTATGAGGCCCTTGAGATTGAGCTGCGAGACAGGCTCCGCAGTTTAGAACGAGAGATGCGTGCCCAGACGAGTGGCAAAGGGAGTAGGAGCGCAGAGGAAGCCGCAATTCTTGCTGAGAGGAATGAGCAGGCGATGGCACTTCGTCAGTTAGCGGATCAGTTGGCATTGCAACGTAAGGATGCTCTCAGGCTTAAGCAGCAACAGCATCAATCCCCCAACCCTCAACCCGTGTCCCAACCCACTCAGTTACAGACACAACAACTCCCCAAGTCTGCGCGGGCAGCACCTCAGCAAGGAGCAGTTGAAGTCGAGCAGAAGGATGATGAGCAACCACGCTTGGTGCAGCCGCCACTCCCCACCAAAGCTCCCACGCCCCCGCATCAACAAATCCCGCGCGCCACGACTGCTTTACAGCGCCCGCCTCAACCGGTACCGCAGAACGTGCCCGAGAGTAGTAGCGTCGATGCAAATGGCACGAAATCGCAAACCCCGGACGACCAAACTAGCAGCATGAGTACGACAAGCAAGCCGAAAGCCCCAAAGATGCTTGATGAACGAAGTTCATTGCGGCTCCTCACATCGTCTGCGAATACCAAGGCCCAGTGGAAGGCTGCTGCTGTGCCTCACGGCGTTCCAAAGTCGCGCACGGGTGCAGCGGTAGACTCTCAACAACTAGCAAGTGCCCAGTTGCACACCAACCCGAACCCGGCCGCGCACACCAACAAACCGCAAGTCAAGGAACAATGCTCTGGTGACGGTAACGCTCAAGCTCCTCAGAACCCAGAACGAACCGCAGTGAAATCGACACTCAGCGACGCCAAGGGGGATGAAGCAGGTTTTAAAAGTGTTGTTAATGGATTCGATTATGATGCCATGTTCAAGCGGCTAAAGAATCTGTATACGATTAGGAATGAGGTATTCAAGGGGGATGAGGCCTCTCAAGCAACAATTAATGATGCCTTTGAGAAGGTCCGCAAGTACGAAATGCTTATCAAGTGTGCTCTGCGTGACTCGACCGAGGCTAGCGCATCCGTTGACTCCGAGCGGGAGGTCGAAGATGAAGAAGACGACCCGGACTTTGTTGCGATGGGAATCTCCAGGGTTTCTAGGGCCGTAGCGGAGACACCTCAGCCCCGAAAGAGTGCGGGTATCCTTGCTCCAGAAGTTTCAGACACGGCCAAGTCCCTGGTCTATGAGGAAGATATGGCTGAAGCCAGGGAGGAGCTGAGAGCCGCTGCTGAAGCTCTTCGAGAGGCAGAAGCACGAGCAAGGACCCATGCATCAGAGATTGTGGCCGCGCAGCAAGTCGTTATGGGACAAGCCCGCCTCAAAGAAGCCGCTCGTAAGACCGCTGAGCGAATCTTTGCAAAAATCCCGGAGTTAGCACGAGCTGCGTTTGAGAACAAGACGCTTGATTCACCCGAAGTGATGGCCGCTCTGGCAGCCGCAGCAGCTGCAGAAGTTGCAGCGGCTGGAGGCTACGCTGGCTTCCACGATCCCATGGCTGAAGCCGCGGCAACAGCCCGGGACCAGTTCTTGAAGCATAATTCCTCGGGAGGAGTCCGTCCCACGCTGATCCCAACTGCAGACCCAATTACTGCCCCAGTTACTATTGCTGGAAATCGAGTCACTAATCCTGCGTATTTACCAAAGCGTGTTGTCGACGAGGCCCTGGCCCAAGTGGAGGACAAGCTCCGGCAGTTCTTTGAGACGCAACATCCACAACGTGCAGCAGACTCAGCGCCAATCTTAACTCTGGACAAGTCCTTGTCGTCGTCATTGCAAGGTTTGCAACGAGAGGTTCTAGATGTCATCGTGTCGGCCTTGAGAGATGCACTGCTTCAAACACCCATCACGGCTTTGCCACCCGGCGTAGCAACACCCTTTACTGTCAAAGCGCAGCCAGGTCATGTTGAGCCTATCGTGGGAAGTCGCCCTACAAAGTGGAGTGACAAAGGTGGCAATGTTGCCTCAGTGGCTGAAACTCGGCCCGGTCAAGTCAACATCAACATCTTCCCGGAAAGAGCCAATCCTGCAGCCCAGCTTGCTGCGGCCGTCTCTGCTTCATCCACGCATGCAGGTTCGCTGCCTCCCGAGGCTGATGCTGATAATGCTTCACAGAGCGGAGTCGCTATGTCAACAAACCACAACCAAACGACCGCCGGGGACGCAAGTTCCCAAACTGTACGACTATTCTCGACACAACTTCACCAGCTCAACAGCCTGATGGCCCACCTCGACGCCATGGCCGCTCTTTATGACGAGGAGAGCGAGGCCCGTAGAAAGCGCTCACTTCAGGCCCATATCGCGAATATTGTCGCAAGCATCTCCCGAGATCCCACTCTCGCAGCGGCCAAAGAGGTTGCATATGTCCGGGCTCAAGTGTATGGTAAGGACCACCCTGGGGCTAATCTCCACATTAACAAACTCGTATCAGCCTCTGGAGTAGCCCCCATGAGCTCGAGCAAATACGGAGTCGACTACACGAGTGAGATAGGCCTTCCCATGGACCCTGTCTTCGCTCGTCTGGCCGGGGACTTTGAAGCGCCCAAGTCAGCAAGAAATGCTGCAAAGAAATTTGATGGTAATGCTGACAAAACAGCGCGCATTGCCTTTGGTAGAGCAGCTCCTCCAATCCTCCGCGGCTCCGCTGCTAAACCGAATGGAGTAGGTGTTGCAGGTCGAGCCAGTGATAAGGAAAATGTGTCCCGCAGTGGTTCAAAGCGTAGATTCGTTGCGACCGAGATCGTGCAGCAGGTCAAGCCAATCGAATCTGCCTTCGATGTGGCTCCAGCCAAGGCCCCCGTCGCAGTCCCGCAGGCTCTCCAACCGAGTGCAATGATGATACAACAATTCTTCCCGCCCGCGTCACCTCAACCTGTTAATGTCGCTCCTCTTACATTAGCGGTATCCAAGCCTGTTGCGGCTGGTACGAAGTCAACAGCTACACATACAGCGGTCCCACGACCGCTCTCCAAGCGCATTCTGAGTCAGACAGCAGCCAGTAGTGCTAAGGCTCGCAATGCTCAGACTTTATCGGCGGCAGCACCAGGGGCTCAAGACTCATCCACCGGTAAAGCCCCAGCACAAGGAGCTGATGCAACCACGGAACCGCGCAATACTAATACCAATTTACCAGAACAAACCGCAGGAAAGAAGCGACGACCTGAGCACCGAGAGTCGGCTAAGGAAAACGTCCAGGCAAGTGAAACTGCCCTCATCGAAGGTGAACAAAGGATAAAGTCCCGCCAGAAGCAAATAATGGCGACTAACGATCCGGTTGAGGAGCTGGTTCAGACTCTATATGGAAATCTGGGTCATAACGGCATGGTAGACGAGAGTTACATCCAGCAGGCGCTTGCAGCAGTTCCTGACCTCGAAGATCGCATACCACAAGGCCAATTCACATCTGCTTGCCAATGGGCTCAGCCATACGAACAGATCGATGACGTTAGCAAAACTCCATCGAGTCAAAGTCGGGTCTCTACTCCTAAACCGCCGGCCTCGACTTACGGTCAGCAAGACGCATCCTCCCATTCGAGTGGACAGACCAGCGACGGAGATTCTGGTGCGCATGAGGAACGAAATCTTACTCGCTCCCCGCAAAGGGTAGTTGTCAACATCCCACTCCCTAACACGGTTATCGGAGATGTAATTCCTGACGCAGCAACACCCACGCGCTCCCAAGCGAGAGACTCGACTGAAGACAATCACGGTGTGGTGTGCAACGTCACTTCAGGAGATGCCACGGTCGTCTCCGAACCTGACTCGACGATTCAGATCGCAGTGCCGCAAAGCGCAACTTCCACAACGCAGGCCTCAATGCTGAATCCGTCGTCAGCAGGTCATGAGGCTCCCTCCGCACTGCCGTTGGAGGTTCTCCTGGCAGTCGAGCGATGCCTACTGGCAGCGTCTTCCATGCCTGGATCGGTACCTCTTTCCGCGCGTCTCACGCCAAGAGGTGCGGTCCCTCGTCCTGATCCCTCACAGGGGCATGGTATTTCCGCAGATGGAGACCGGTCTCTTGATAGTTCGCGCCTTGCCGCAGCAACCCTGGCCAAATATCTGGACGAGGCGAAGGAGGTGTCCGTGAGAGCATATCGATCTGGTGAGAATGGTACCCAGGACACCTTCGACATCGAAAAGTATCTTGACTATTCATCACTGGCGACATCGGCTGATGCCTCCACAGCACAAAATGAGAGTTTACAGTCTTCGCGAATCTCCCAGTTGATGGATCTCCACTCGAACGTGCCCCACACGTACAACGGTCGTGATCTAGATCAGCTGAGTTTGGGCGAGCTGCTCGAGATCCTTAAAGAGCATGCAGATGCGCGCCTGTTAGGTGTTGCATCAAGAGCCGCTGCATCGGCGACGAGCGATCTGGAGACGACCGGTTCATCACTCCCCCAGATGGGTGGATCATCATCTTCATCAGCAATCTCCACCGCAAAGAGCGAAACTTACTCACCAAGCGCATTGGAACTCTTACTCCTGCAGGCAGGCCTGTCCACGAAATCTTCACCCCCAATGAGCGATAGTGATGTGATTGCATCTGCCCTCAGCGGAAGTGGTAACATGGACTTCTCAACCATGACAGATGACGAGCTGGTTGCACACGTACTCGCTTTCGCGCAGGCGCGTGGAGATGCTCAGCTGGACCAGCAGTGGAAGCAACTCGTGGACCTGACAGCTGAACATCAGCGTCAACAGGCACAGCGCGCGGAAGAACGCCGAAAGGAAGAGGAAGCGAAGGCTGCTGCAATTGAAGTAAAGACTCAGCAAGAGCATGAAGAAATTGCCCAGCTTGCGACAGAGGTGATCCGGGTAATGCAGGATAACGATCGCCAAAGACTCGAGGAAATTCGCTCGCGAGATGCACAGATTAAGGAGCTTGAGGCGAAGTTGTTGGAAAAGGAGAAGCAGCTTGGATCGGAGCCAGCGCCCGCTTTGCCTGCAGATAACTATGAAGCGGATGAATTCGAGGAACTAAACCACGCGCAAGCCGGAGCGATATCAGTAGACCGTAGGCGTAATGAAACAGAAACCGAGGGAAAAACTGCCGATGTGGTTAAGACTGTTGTAAAGGAGGCTCTTGAAGAGCAATCCCAGCGCTTCAAGGACGAATTTGGTCGTCTAGATGCTCTCCGGCAGCAACTCATGGAAATTGCGCAAATGGTCGCCCAACAACAACAGCAACTTCAGCAGCAGCTCGAGGCGAAAAGGCATGAGCGCCCTCAGCTTGAGACGATTGCTGAAGAAACAATGAAGCTGAAGCGGAAGGAGAAGCGACAACGAGCCGATGCCACTGAGCAGGACGAGAAGGAGACTGAAGAGGAGATTAAATCGAAGGAGGAGCACGAGCATGAATCCAAGCCCGACCAAAGTGCTGGAGACTCCTCTGAGAATGACGAGGACGATGATGTGGATTCGGAATCGAAACGGGATGATGACACTCCCACAGCATCGCCAAAACAACCCTCTCCTAGGACTAACCGTCTCATCATTGCAGCTGTAGAAGAAGCTGTAAAGCGCCAAGCTCAAGGATTCATGGAGCTGCTGCAGGACAAATCGACGACGCTGGAGGAGTTGAGACTCCAGTTGGAGGCTCAACAGAATGTCGTAGATGTAGCAGCCACTGTCTCCGCGACCATATCGAATCGATATGCCGAAGCGGTTAATCGTCTCGAGTCCGACATGCTCGCCATTCGACGCCTTCTTGCACACTCGCGGCCGCAGCTCCCCCTCGATGTAGAACAGCGTGTGCTAAGTCGAGAACAAGCTGTGAAATTGCTGAAGAAACGTATGATGTCGAAGCGTCAAACAAGACGTCACGAAAAAAGAGATCAGGAGGCTATAGAAGATGAGTCATCCTTCAGCTTCGAACTCGGATATGGTTATGGTTATGGGCATGCGCAGGAAGTCTCTGCACACGATCTTGAAGCTATTGGCTCTGTTGCTGATCTTCCGCGTGACGTGACGTCGTCAGATGAGCTTCCGCCTGGTATGACCTCTCCAACCACGTCAATGCTGCTGGACTCCGATTATGAATTTGGAGGGGTAGGACCCAACCCGCAGCTCAACAACTCGGCTCTTATTTCTTCGGTGCAGGGAGTCACCAGCAGTGGTTCTCTGGGAGGGCCTCAGCCCATTGGAACGCTGCTTGGTGGTCCTGGAGTGTCTCCTCTCACAACAAATATGCTGGACACTCCCGGACGCCACCCATTAGATCCCAGGCCTGATGACCCTGAACTCGCCATTTCGGCTCCAGGATCTACGAAGCGAACGACTATTGATGCCGAACCTCATGCCACCATCCCTCCAGTCAACTCGCCTGCCGCCGCAATCTTCCCTGGGATTACTCAGGAAGCCATCGAGGCAGCCCGAAGACGTCAAGCTGATCGACTTGCAAGACGCCAACAACGCGCCCAGGCACGGCAACAGGGCCAGACTGGAGGCGCTTCCGCTGACGTTGAAAGCTCATCGGACTCCGAGGACTATTTGGATTGGATTGCGAGTGCGTCTTCCCAAGATCAGGCAGCGGTGCAGCGAATGTACCATTTGCGTGAAGCTGGTTTCTCGCCGAAAGATGGATGGGTTGACCTCATGGATCTCTCAGATGAAGAGATATATGTTGACCCAACTGGTGTAGCACGTGTGCACAAAGCTGCAAACAACCCTCCAAGGGTCCCCGGTGTTGCTCCAACACCGGATACATTCAATTTCGCCGCCGACCCTCCTATCGATCTATCCTATGACGAAGTCGAGAGGTTGGCGTACAAGTTCCGCGGAGCTCGAATCTTACTAGCTCAGATGGATGCGAAACGTCGACAAAACAGAGTTATCGAGAAGAATTTATGGAAACGAGAGAACTCAAGTGGCCAAACCCCACACCAAGCCCTCGATGCGACCGGAGCAACCGCAGCATCCCAAATGCCGCTGACGGGACTACCCCAACCCATGCCTCCAGCGATGCCAACTACGCAACCTACTTCGTCGTTATCCGCGCAACCGACGCCAATCTCGACGCTAGCCACTGAAACTCAGAGGAATGGCCCAACAGCAGGGCAGCATGCTGTCCCAGCATTTGGTGCACCGTCCGACCGTCTCAAGGAAATCCTTGCTGAAGTGGGCTTGGACGCGTTGGAGGTTATGCAAGTCGTCGCAGAGCAGGAAGCTGAAGCGGTCGTTGAGCCAGAACACAAGTTCGTGAAACTACCGCATCCGATCACTTCTCCGGAGGCAATCGAGGCACAGAAGCTATTTGGTCAAACACTCGACTCTACGGTTCCTCTCGACTCTGGTGTTCGACATTCGATGAGGCAAGAAAAGCCTGCAGCACGGCCCTACGATTCAGGTAGTCCATTTGTATCATTGAGCTCACCACCTGTGCAGCCCTACCCCGGGCATGCGTCTCGTCGTGACCCAGCTGTTCTCGACACGAGTGATCTTTCGACAGAACCGGGATATTCTGAGACGTCGCTGGATATTTCTAACCTCTCGGCGAAGCTCGAGGAGGTCGCTCATCGTGCGCGAAGTACCGCTACTGGAGAGGCTCCTCGCCAATATCCACTCTCAGGCCAGGTTGTGCCGCGAGCCAGAAGCCGTATTGTGGAGCAGAAAAACGGCATAACACCCTCACGCTCAGCCAAGGAATCGCCATTATCAACTAATCGTCGTAAACATGCAACCATGTCGCGCTATCACGACGATAGCTCAGATGGTGAACCAAGCGCAACCAGTACATCTGGATCCTCCTACTCAAGTTACACAAGTTCGAGCAGCGTGAGCGACTCAACCGAAACGAGGTACGAGACAGAGTCTTCGACTGCAAGTTCAGAATTGAGCAATGATAGTGATGTTCGGAGGTGGACACGAGCGGTGGCATCAGGGCGCGGTATCGTTTCTCTTGAACGTCCTGGCCATACCAATTCGCGCCGTGTGCATGATCCATCGGCCTCGATGAGGGGTCGCCTTAGCACCGATTCCCCGTCAACATCCTCTTCGACTCCAGGTTCAAGTCCACGAATGGCACCAAAGCGGGCAACAACATCGACTGCACGCAACACAGCTGCACAACAGCGAACAGCAGCGGAAGATGCCATTTTTGAGACCCGCAGAGCCAAACTTCGTGAGCGAGCGCAGCAGATGTCGCAGCAGCAAAGGTAATAGCCCGCTTGCGTCGAACGCCCACCCAACCTGCCCAATTACGCAAACCACTAATTGACGAGTTTAATAAACCCAAATACCCGTATCGAGTACGGATTGTTTATCGATTCCCCATTGTGTGCGAGCGATGCATTCAAACCAATCGACAAGTATTCTATGACCTTTAGAAATAATACATGTCATCTTGATAAGCCTCGTCGTTGGAAGGATAAGGTATGCTTGGGGGCCTGTGTTGATAATCAAAATCCGCTAGGGTGGAATAGTATGGCCACTGTCCCAGCATAGTCTCTGGGTCGAGGCTTGGAGTCCGCACCTCAGAGGCAAGCCTAGTCGCCTCCGCGAGTTTGGTAGACTGAAAACCTGCCATTCGAGCGACTCCTCCGCAATCTCGGCCAAAGAAAACAGGAGTGCCATCTGACATTGATTTGACCTCCAGTGTGTCAGGAAATTTCATTCTTGCCGCTGATGGCGAATACAGCTTAGCATACTTTGAGGCCAGTGTGCGATCTCCAAGTTCAGGAAATTCGTACTGCGCCATAACTCTCGTGATTAAAGGGTTACTTTCGCGATCACCAAGATCGAGGATGCTACTTGTGCCAACCGGTTTGTGCAGCCAGCCCATTTCGCTGCAGAAACTGTATATACCCGCCATGGAGTTGAGTTGTGCAAACCGCAGACGGTCTACCTTATCCACAGCGCCATATGTCATATAAAGAACGTGGTGCAGATCCATGCCTATCGAACCGCAGCCACCGTACTGGGCAGATAATGCTAGATAGTCTCGAATGCACTCGGCTGGCGTTTGGTCAACTCCGGTAAAGATCGCTGGATTGCTCAAAGCACCTCGTGCGATCAATACACCATCTGCGTTCGTGGCCTCAATGGCCTCGCGTAGCGTCTTGGAATCGACAATGTCACCGTTGAAGATGAGGGGGATCTGAATTGCACTGCGCAGTAAGCGAATGGCCGGCTTGGACACTGGAACGGACGTGCGCTCCTCCTTCGTCCTACCATGAACCGTAATCCACTCTACTCCCATCTTCTCCGCGCGACGTACGAGCTCGAGCGTCGTGGTCAAATTGGGTCGGAGGCGAATTTTGATTGATAATGGCGTCAGCGGGGGCAATCCGGCTCGCACCTGCTTTACGATATCCTCAACTAGCTCTGGCTTCGAGCTCAGCGCACCACCAATTCCCTCCTTGAGGACCCAGGTTTGAGGACAACCACAGTTGATATCAAAGCCGTCTACGAACGGCGCTAAAAACTGAGCAGCCTTGTGGGCGATCACTCCATCATTAGCCGCGAGTTGTGCTACCAGTGGGCGGTCCTCTGCACATGTCGCAAACTCATCAATGACGAGACCCTTCCCATTACGACTTGAAATAAAGTCTCTGGCTATGAGCATGGGTGTGAACGCAAGGTCCGCACCATAACGACGACACAGCAAACGGAAGGGGAGCTTTGAATACCTCACCATGGGTGAGAGGAATTTAACGTAGTCTGGGTTATCTACGGCATCCTCAGGTCTTCGTTCGATCAGAGCCTGGAGGAACGGGCTTCGGGAGATTCTTCTCTCACGCTCGCTCGCCGAAACCATGGGGCACTCAGCCTCGAACAGGTCCTCGGGCACGGCACGGTGTGGAATGCGACTGGCATCCCTGGCGGTAGCCGTGGCGGTTGCCGTTGCGCATCGCGTGTCACCCTCCTCGGCGGAGCTCATCGCGGTGAGAACTGGTTAGGACCGGAATAGGGTGAACCAGCCACCTTTGCCTCTAGTTCAAGTGCGCGTCTAGCTTCTCCAGATAATGGCGTATCCGTTCTGGGTGTGGCTTCAAGTCGACGTGTTCGTCGAGGGTGAAACACTGAGTCTGTCAAAGCGAATTGTGTCGCAGACATACCATCCGTCCTGGCCCTGATTATTTGTTGCGGGTGGATGGGTTCAGTACCCATATTTGAGTCTCTTGTTGGGTTCAAAGCTATTTCCGGGCCAGGACGGATACGAATGAAAAGAGCATCGGTAGTTGTGAGTATTGGAGCCTTATTTCGAGACGACAAAAGAGTGGCTTGGTGATATGGTGTGCTCTCTCGAGTCAAAACTGTGTGGGCCGTATTATGCACTGTGTGGCAGAGTCAGTACATTGCTCCTTGATCCGTACTCCGCATCCTTAACCCGATTCAGCCGTTTTTCCAACTTACTCGAAAAGGAGTCACTCGGTATGAAGCACACACGCAAGTGCTGAAGCTGTCGAATGTGTGGGATGTATCTGCATAGAGAGTGATATTGTCTAGACTGGGTAGCTTTCCGGCCTCGTGCTGCTATACCTGACTTTTTTATGATGGGTGACAACAACCAGCTGGTCTTCACCCGACTTTGCCTACTCCCGTGCTCCACGTGCGGCTACAATGAACCCGTACAACGATAACAAGCGCACTGAATTTAGTTTGCCCGTCCTGCTTATCTTCTAGACCAGCCATCTCTCAGACGTCTGTTTCTCGCCCCCTTCAAGGCAGCGGACGTCTCTTCGTCTCGATCGGACACTTCCATTTGGTCTGGCTAACAGCTCAACATGTCGCAGACATCACAAGGCTTCGTGCTGCCGCCTATTTCGAGGCAGCATGCTAGCCAGGCTAAGGCTAAAACAGGCGACGTTAGCTCAGTCTCAGCATCTTATGCCCCAGCGGATTCATACGGCCACTCGGCACGTGGGGTTGGATTAAGCGCCTCGACGACAAATCCACTCGCACACGTACACATGCCTGCCGTGGGATCGGGCACCCAACACATTCAGCAATTTCAGTACCGCTACGCCGCGACTGGACCTGCTGGCAAGAATGCGGGGCCAATCCCAGTTAACGCCAAGACGTTAGAGACGGGCAACGAACGAGGTGGATCTCAATACCTCGAACGTCGACACAACTTGAATCTATACAAGCCCCCTACACAAGTCTACGCTTGGCCCGTGGACCCTCATTCTGGTCAGTCCACTGGTGGTCAGTATCCTCGGGCTTCGGGTAGCGTGTCAGGAGGTGCTACAAGCCATCACGGTGGAGGCTTGATGTCAGGCGCTGGCAACAATAGTCACAGTCCGAATGCGTTCCCTGGCACGAGCAACACTGGGGGTGCAGGCATTGCTGGCAGCGGTAGTTTGACTCCGGGCTCCATGGATGACCGAGCTGGTGATGCATCCCAGCAGCCATCTCGTAACCTCATCGCTTCTTCGAGCTCAGGCTCGGCCTTGGTTCCTGCTGGGACATCAGGTAATGGCTCAGAGTCTTCGAGTCGCTCTGGCCGCTTCGCTGAGGCTTGCCGCATGCTAATGGATTTCTTGACAAACCCTCTGAGGTGTCAGTTCTTTGCGTGCGACCCTCCGCTTGTTATCGGCGACGAAGAAGCCGAGGCCATCCTCAAGAGCATCCCTGTCCAACCCGAAGAGATCATGGCCTACCTCGTTGCGCTCAATACGACTGGACGTGTTTTCCTGTCTATCAACGAGCTCATCTCTGCACTTCGAGACGCGTACACTCTCGCAGTCCATCGAGCAGCAAATGATGCATTGCTGAGAGCAGTACCTGAGGCTGATCGGCGTCAGATCGTGGAGATATTGACATCCCCCTCGTGCACTCTCTTTGCTGAGAATGCACAGCAAGTACAGGCAACCGGCGCTCAATTAGCACGGCTTATTCTGGAGGCAGGCTCAATTACACACGCGTTGCAGTTGATCGAATTGTTTAACGCTCGAGGCCGAACTTTTGAGACCATGGACCAGTTGATTTTCGCAGTCTGTGCCGCAAGACTTCACGAGAAGATTCTCGAACGCGTTCAGACGGAACTCCTACACTTCCTTCAGAGTCCCCAATGCGGCTTTTTTGTGGGTCCCACCACTGATGGCGGAGATGGTGAAAGTGAGGGCGCGAACTACTCGTCGAACCAACCTCGTATCCTCATCTCTCCAGATGACGCTGCACTGATTATTTCGAGGGCGGGGGCGGGTGTTGATACTCTGTTGCATGTTCGCGCACTGAATGCCGCGCAGATGAAGTTTCCATCCATCGATGCATTAATCCAAGCGATCGCAGATGCACACGTAGATTTGGTTCGTAAACGCAAGCTCTACTTCCTGAGTGACTACTCATTTACGATCACAGATCTTCAGCGCCAGGAACTTCTTGAGTTCTTCCACTCAACCGGCTATCGCCTCTTTGTTGGACCAAGCACAAACGAGGGTGAGGCCTCTTCCTCGAGTGATAGCACCGCGCTCGTTCCGCATGGATCCGGAAACGACAACACAAGTGGTAATTCGGATCTGGCCGCTTCTATGCAAGATGTAGGAGGACTTAAGGCGAGCTCGAATAACCTCTTGGCTGATAGTGACGGAACTCATGCCGATGCAACCAGCTCAGGCGGTGCTTCTGTAAACCCAAACCACGGAGGCTACCCTGGCGTCGTCGCAACTACTGAGGAGCTTGACATGCTTCTTGTACAAGGACGTGGTCTGCTATCGTGCAAGAGCCATCTGATTGCATTGATTGAGGGTGGTCGAACATTCACCTCGTTTTCGCAGTTGATCGCAGCAGTCGAACGCGAGCATCTCCGCATGAGAAATGAAATTCTAGATTATCTTCAGAGCAATCATTGTAGCCTGATCGATCACTCGATTACACTCACGACCGCAGACGTTGATCGGCTATTGATAGAGGGTCATGCCGGTGCGGAAACTTTATATTACTTGCGTTTGTTCGACGCACAGAGGCAACGTTTCGCAAACGTGTACCCGGATCTCGCTCAAGCCCTGAGACGCGCTCACGTCGCTGCCCTCAACAAGCGCATCGAAGAACGAATCGCTACGCTTACGTATTTGTACTCATCAGAGTGCCGCCTCTTGAACAAGGATGTTCCAACGTCGGACCGCGCCGTTCGCCGGCTGTTTGATGTGGGTGGTCCTGCTACACGTGTCCTACTTGAAGCGCTTGACCGTGCTGGCCGGAGGTTCTCATCGATGGCGGCATTAACTGAAGCCGTGGCACAAGAGCGAGCGGCAGCCGCATCTGCAAAGCGCGAAGTCTTGGCTTATTTACGTTCGCCCAAGTGCTCTCTCTTCGCTGTGCCTGTGGTCGACGCATCGACAAGCACCTCGTCGAACCTTGCTACCAACGTTACGTTTAACACTGAGTTGGCTGCTACTGGCCCAGGAGCAGAATTTGTTCTCCAACAACAGGCACAGATGCAGCAGCTGCAGCAACAACAAAATCCCAATGTAATTGTTGTAAATGCAGCAACAGTAGATCGTTTAATCGCAGAGGGCGGCGCCGGGACCGCCACTCTACGAGTGCTCTGGGCGCTCGAAGCTCGCAAGGATCGGTTTTGCACGTGGAGTGAGCTTATCGAGGCCATTCGGTGCTATCAAGGAGATGCATTGGAAGCACGACGCGCGGCCAGGCAAATGGTACGCTCTCACCTCGTTGCGCCACGCAGGCAGATTCTGACGGAGCCCACCCGTATTACCGATACCGATCTTGATGCTTTGGTCGCCGCAGCACGATCTAATGCCGCAGAATGCGTATTGACTCTCAAAGTGCTCGAATTCTCTGGATTCCGCGCCCGCAATGTGCCGGAGCTGATTGCAGCCGTTAGAGAAGAGGCTATCCATGGCTCAGCGCATCGTGTAGAGCTCACAACCTATCTCCGCTCCTCGAAGTGTCGGTTATTCGAGACCCGGCCTTCAGGTGGTGTAGGATCGAGAAATGGTGCAGACGGCGAGGTTATAGTTGGAGACAACACTCAGGCGTCAAATGACGTTGAGACAGGTGAGTCCGCAATTTCCCAGAGTGAATTAGCTGACATGCCTTTTAACCCAGCTCTTGCAACTGCTGCGGACATTGAGAGGCTCTATGTCGAGACAGGTGCAGGAAAGTATGCTATCCATTACTTGCGAGCCATGAATGCTGCAATTCTTGCCGCCCGCCGTCATGGACAGAACCAGGTGGTCATCGAGCAGCGACAAAAGGAACAAGGTATCGCATCACTGCCATCGAACCCTGTTGGCCTGTCTGTCTCGCCCTCCATTCGTGGAAAGACCTTCACATCCCTCGCCGCACTCGTTGAGGCTGTCTCAAAAGAACACGCGCGCTGGACTCGGGCTCAAGAGGCATTGGCAATTTTCTTCCAGCAACAATGCTCCCTCGTGCCGTCAAGTATGCCAGTTCCTATTTCGACCGAAGCACTCGTAGGCTACGTGCAGGCCCTGCACAGCTCGCCAGAGGAAGATGCCCAAGAGGCTAATGTGGACGATAAAGCCCGAACGGAGACCCAACAGTCGTCTGGTAGCACGCTTGCGTGCATCTTTACTCCCATGGGTCTTATGGAGGTCCGCAACCTACTCCCAGCGAATGTGAGTGAATTCTTACGTTCGACACAGGCCGGCCCCTTGATCATGTCAATCCTCCTCCAATTCCAGCGCGACAAGCTTGTGTTCCCATCTCTGCAAGCCCTCGCCTCGGCCATCGCGGATGTAACTTCCCGCGCGGACCAATCCTACTTCTCCTCAACTGCACGGTTGCAGATGCGCCTGGCAGACCGTCGGTCCGCGCTGCTTGTGCCTGCGCTCCAGAAGCGTTTAACTCTGCCTGATGCGGCAGCAATTCTAACGGCAGCACGAGGAGATGTTGCGCGAGCTGAGCAGATCCTCAACACGCTAGACGACCAAATCATGGCCAAGCTGCAATTAGGTAAGGATGTTGGAGCTACAAATGCAAAGAACTCAACCGAACCGTTGCAGTTCAAGAATATCCGAGACCTAGCAGAGGCCGTCCAAAGGGCATATCTGAACTATGAGAACCACAAAAACACGGCTTTGCGTATGCTAACGGTACATCTTCAGCGCCTCTTCACTCAGGCCTTCATCGCTTCCTTGACCGAGACATCAGCTCGCATTGAATCCGAGTTGCCTGAAGAATCGAAAGAGGGTATTGTGATCGCTGTCACGACCGAACGACAAGCTCGACTCTCAGATCTTGCGTCCGAGTTATCCGACGCCGTCCCGCATACCATTCCGTTGCAGCGACTTTTCCTTAGCCTAAGGAAATCAGCCCCCTTCTCATCCTGGCAATCGTTCCTTGAATGTGCGGTGAGCACGGCAAAGCGAATGCTAGACGAGACTGCAGCCGCTGAGATTGAGGTGCTTGAATACCTGTCTCGACCTGAGTGTGTTTTGCTTAAGCCATCACTGTGTGAAACGACTGATACCGGTATTCAGGCACTCTCACCCGTATACCTTTTTGATCATGATGTCCAAGCATTCATTGGCGCTGCCGGTGGGGATGGTGCAGCGTGTCTTGCGATCCTACGAATTATTGAAGACGAAGTACATGCAATGATTCGTGATTCGGCTCAAGGTGATGCCACTGATTCTCTTAAAGGAGCTGTGTCATCACAGAGTAACGACAAAGGTCGTGCACCAGCCGAAGTGTCTCTTTCAGCTGCAGCGCTCCGACTTTTAAAGCAAGTCTCAACTCCCCAAGGTCTAGCTGAGGCCATTGCATCGTTAACGACCCTTTCTCCCAAAAAGACCGAGGAGATCTTGAACTACCTCAACTACGGTGATGGCCGTTGCCTGCTTCTTGTCACCCAAGGAGGTCAGTCTGTTCAGTCTCAGGACAGCGCGCCTGCTGCATGGTTTGTTTCACCACAGGATCTCATGATTCTTCAGTCGGTCGTCCTACCTGCTGGCGGACCTTCGTTGAAGACCGTATTAGAGTCTCTCGTGAAGACAGTTGAACGCACAGGTGATCTTCCCTCCCCTCCCACGAGGCCAACTGATGCAGCACCTATCGACAGACTACTTGATGCTGTTGAGGATCGCGCACACAGTTTGGCTGCACGGAGAGCCAGACTTGCAACCGCAATCTTCCGTTGGCTAGCAGCAAAGCCTGGAGGCAATACGGCAGGAAACGACATTGTGTCTGTGGACACAACTGAACCTGAAAGTGACCTACGCGTCGTGCCGGAGAGCTTCCTCGCCTCACTCACGGGTACGATCGCATCATGTGCGATTTTCAAGGCTACTCCAAAACTTCAGAGACACCTGACACAACTTCAAGTCATTGCCATAATTACTGATGCTGCACGCCCATATTTGGATCGAGACTACAGTGGGTCGAATGGGCAATCCGCATTTACTTTTACGTCGCCATCGACATCTGCATCCTTGGCCTCACACCCGGGCAGCGGCCGACTAGACGTGCCGAAGGGTGTAATGCGGGATGTGGATACAACTGTTGCGCTCTTTTCATCCAGCGAAGCTCCCCTTGGATACGCAGCAAAGGTGTTCACTCGTGCAGCAGAAGCGCCTGTTATCTCGTACATTGATGCGGACGGAATTGTCCGTGACGGCCCTTCTCAGGCTTCAGCACGGGCGCAGCCATTCGTGAACAATATGGTTGATAACCAAAACGAGAGCGGCCACGCCGTTGCTCCAAATAACGCCAGCCTGCCCACAGTCCTAACTGATATTGTAGACACTTTTAACGACGTCGATCAGCAGCTGGCGTTTGAAATGGCCCTATTCCACCTCCGGAACCTCAATGAGTTAGGTTTCCGTGCCCTCTCAATCGCTCATCTCGCCGAAGCTTTGCGACGAAATCATCAGAACTTCATCGCGCAGGCGAAACAAATCCAAAGCACACTGTGCGATCCCAGATGCTCGTTGTTCCTCGGCACTCAGCGACCAATTTTGGTTACCATGACTGATGTCTTCGATCTCCTTTCTCGGGCGTATGCTGTTTCACCTCAAGTCTTCTCCACTCTTTCCCCACCGACAGATATGATTGTCCATATCCATGCTCTGCAAGCCGCAGATCGACGTTTCTCGAGCCTATCGGAGTGTTGGGATGAACTTATTCGCTCACTCCAGCGACCTTCGGAGCGACGTCTCGCTGCCATCACCCAGATTCGAAAGTATCTGTTGACAGAAGCCACTGCTACACCCGTTGTAGACATTACAGATAATTCGGGCTCCGATGTTGCGTCACCATTGCAAGCAACTGCAGAAACCACCTCCATCAAGTCAGCCGGCGTCGGATCCACTCCTCTCTTCCTGCCTGAAGCCCATCCGCTTGTGCTCCCGGAAACCTTGTTATATGCCTTGTACGATATTGCTCAACAAGATGCGGCTTCTGCCATCGGTGTTTTGCGAGCTGTTCAAGAAGAGAGTGCAAGCGGATTTGCATCATTGTACCTACTTGTGCAAGCATGTGCGAACTATCGACTTGCCTTTACGGCTCAGGCCGCAGCAGTCCGCAGGATCCTGCTAGCTTCTGTGGTTCCAGTTGACGCCCCCGTCGCCAGTCCCTCATCTGGTCACACTCTCCCCTCTGCGCAGCCACAAGTGCTGCCAATGATCACCGGGTGCTCGCCATCTGACCTGCATGATGGCTGTGTGGCATCTATTCTCAAGGAAGCTGGAGTCGGACTCGCTGGACTTGCCTGCGTCCAGCAACTCCAGCGCGCGCGACGCACCTTCAATCTTCAGGAGCTGGTTGTTGCACTGAGCACTTTGGCAGGTCGCGTTCGCCAAGAGCAGAATGCAATCCTGCGATTCTTGAGATCGCCGAATTGCGCATTACTAGCTCGAGCAGCACCCGATGCAGCAGCTTCGCTGGGACCTGCGGACGTTCGTCTCCTCATCCGTCAGGGCTCCGCATGTGCTGTCGCAAGTGCAAACGGTGTCTCTCAAGCCAATGCAGCGCCTAGGGACAGCTTTAATTCAACAGCATCTGCGGAGACCCATGCCTCTACCACCACGCTGCCGCCCGTGGATGTTGACCAACCTACTCTCGATCGCCTCCGAGAGATGGACAGCGCAGGAGTTCAATGCGCTTCGATCACCGCGCTTGCAGATGCACTTGGACGATATGCTCGCAAGTTTGCCGCCGCACTCCTTCATCTCGCGGCACAGCTTAACCAGTGTGCACCTGACATAGCTCCAGGTGGTCCTGGCAGTCAATGGACGGTCGCAGATGCAGCGGCATTCGCAACACGCGTAGGCGCAGGTCTGCATGTGAGTGCCCTGTTGACACGGCTCGCAAACGAATGGGCAAACACGAAGATTGCACGCGCCGTTGTCCAGTCACTCGAAAAAGACCACCCGGTCTCGGTCAAAGACCAAATTGCTTCCACCGAGAGTGAAGCTGTCCAGGATCCAGAGAAGTCTGAACACCCCGTCGTGAGTGTAGAATTCGATGAGGAGCAAGACAGTATGACAATGCAGCAAGCTGAAGAGAACGTGGAAGATCTTGCCAATCCGTTCAGATCAGAAGCAATCTTGATCGAATCTCTCAAGGCGTTGGCCAAGGTTGAGCAGCAAGAGCGCACCTACCGCATCAAGTTAGAGCAGGAGCAACAGCAAGCTGCTGCGCAGGGACAAACAAGCTCTTCAACGGGAGTACCAGGCGCTGAAGCGCCAGGCGCCACAGCCTTAGAAGGTGACCCCTTCCATGAGACTAGTACTATTGTGTCTCCCAGAGAACCATGGGCAGCGGAGCAAGAAGCTAATGCAGCAGAGGCCGCGGCGGAAGCGACCGCGCAGGGTATTGAAAACCTGCGTGCATTCCTGGCCTCAAGCGATGCGGATCCCTTGTTTGGTCTGATTCAGGGGGATGGTCAACGCCCGAACCGCCCGGGAGAGTTTGCGGATATTACCTTGGCATTGGCGGAGGCCGTTTATTACGAAACTGGTGCCGCTAACGAATCTGTTGATCTGGTCCGCACAATCTGCGCACGAAATGTCGATCTCATCAAGCGTCGAGTGGAACTAACCTCCCGCATCATCGCGTTGAGGAAAGAATTGACCGAGCTAAAGGCGACTGTAATGCAGCAGGCTGATGAACTGACGCGAACGAGAGAACAGCAGAACTCAGGTCAAGACAATGTTTTCGAGACAAAGGGTGTAGCACAGGCACATGCGGACCTGCAGCTTGCGGAGGAGGCGTATACTGCAACAGTTCGACAATTGGCACTGCTACCTCTTGCCAGTTACGTGACTAATCGTCGCCAGCTCATTGACCTAATTCGTAAGGAGCACCGTAGCACAAGCCGAGCGGGAACTGCCGCATTGAGAGTCAAAATGACTGAAGTCCGTGAGCGACAACTAGATGCGGCGATGCTGCAACCACCTTCCCCTCAGCCTACCGGGCCGCAGTCCGGAGCCGACCAGGCTTCGCCAGTTGCATCTCTTCCTCAGCTCCTCCCCTCACTGATCACACAGGCCGATAAACTAGCCATTGCTCAGTACCTATCACACCCAGATTGCGGCCTGTTTGCAGGTGCTGGACCAAGTGGTGTAAGACTCACTGGAACTGACCTAGTGCAACTCTTGTCCGCTGCTCGCACTCGCCAGCGCTGCTTGGCTCACCTGCTATCTCTTGACACTCAACGACAGGTGTTCTCATCCCCAGCCCGCCTCATTCAAGCGGTTCTTAAGGAGCGAGAGCAATTCTTGCAGCGCCGTCGCGAACTCCTTCTATATCTTTGGAGCCCGGCTTGCTTGTGCCTGTCCGATCGCTCCAAGGCTGCATTAACTGCGGCCGACGCAGAGACACTACTGCTCCTTCCTAGAACAGGTGGAGATGCAACTGCATTGAAACTTGTCATGGCTGTGCTGGCTGAGCTTGACTTGATTGTCCAATCTGGGGGTGAGGCGGTCGTTGAGCGTCGTGCTGCGGCCATCCGCATGTTGAATGATGAAACGCTGCTTGCCGACAAATCTGGAAGCGCCGTTGCAGCAACTGCACTAACGATCGCCTCAACAGAACACGAAAAATCGGTAGCGCCATCGGCGGTCGTTAGTGTTCCGCTTCTCGCGCAGGCAGCATCTAGCCCTAACATGGGATCCGCGACTGTGATCGCAAACGCAGTCAGTGCCGCAGCTGCTAGTGTTGGCGTGCCAGGAGAGCCATTCGCCAACGTGGCCGACTTAATTGAAGTGGTGCGACGAGCATGGCCACTCTGCGCACGTGCAGCGAAAGCGGTCGAACAGCAGCAACGTCGTGCAGTACAGCGTCGTGTTGCGATTTATCAGCGAGCTGCATTTGAGGCGATTTCGCGTTATTTGGCCGACCCAGCATGCTGTTTGTTCTCGCGCACACTTCAGTCTGTTGTAGTGACTGACAAGAGTCTAGCTCAACTCTTTAAGGCCTCTCATGGTCTTATCGAAGTATCGCTGGCAGCGCTTCGAGAATTAGAAGGTTCTCCTGGACCCATGGGTTTCCCATCAAGTGCAATGTTTGAGAACTTGCCAGATCCACAGGTTGAGCCTATTCCGCTTGAAACTGGCTCCGCATACCGCCTGAAACCTCTGTCACCAGATGTTACTGCGGCACTTTACTTACAGAAGCAACAACAACAGCATGCTTGGCAGTCTCCTCAGAGTCAACAGTCTGTTGTGCCCATGGAAACTTTGGAGCAAGCGCGAGATCGCCGCGACAGGTACATCGCACGCAGCCGCGCGCTCGTTTCACTCGTTGGGGAAGGTGAGCTAGAAGAACTTTGGCCTGCAACGTATTGTGATGCCATGGATCAACTTATTGCAGAGGTAAATGCACTAGTATCACAGTTCTGGGTTTCATGTCAGGCCGATCTGCTGGCGTATCTCAAGCAACCCTCCGTATGGGCGCTGCTCTTCGGCGATTCAAGCCGTGTGTTGCCTGGAGGCCAATCCCGCGAGAACCTTAATGCGCTCGACATAATTGCGCTCTGGAATATGGGTCTATCTGGCCGACGAACCCGCCAACGCATCCGATCCTTCGTTCGTGCTCGTGAGGTTGCACTTACTTCTGGTGCTTTGGACAACTCATTTGAGACGTTCTCATCATGGGGAGAACTTGCTGGCTTTATTCGATTCCAGGAGGAACGTCGCCTCGCTGCGGCCGCTCGATGGAGACGAATTTCCTTACATGTCCGAGACGCTGTTCATTTGGCCAGGCGTCCGCAGATGGTCGCTCAAGGCCGACAGGTGATTCGTGCAGCGCTTGTTGATGCTTCTCAACCCATTGTTCTATTCGATGCAAACATGCCGGTGTACATCACGGGTGCTCATATTGCCGAGTTGTACGAGAGTGGTGATGTCGAGGCACGCGCAAGAGCAGCTGAGCGCGAACAGCGCGAGATTCTCATTGGGGCTTCGGTTCCTTCACGACAAGGCCCTCGCAGTGATGCTGCAGTAACAGGTCCTTCAAGCGCTACGAATAAGGAAGATAAGGATGTCGCTGCAGCATGGGCCGCCATTGAGGCTCTGGGAGTGTCACGCGCAGACTGCAACTGGGCTGCGGCAGGCGGATCCGGTCCGGGTTCGATTACACTTTTCTACCTGCACTTTGTGGAGTCGCTTATTCATTGGTCGCGGTCGGATTCGCATAGTTCTGCACTTCCCGCAAACCGCCGCTTCACACTATTGGAATCGGCAGATGAGCTTGTTCTCGCGGTACAAGCCCTGGTGCGACTTGGAGTAGTTCCATCACCGTTGGGCCCTGCTGCCTATGAGAAGGCGTTTATTCGCCTTGTTCCTGTGGTTGTTAGCATTGTCAGGAAACGGCTCAGAGAGCTGAGTGAAGGTCAGGAGCAGCGTGATCTCATGAGACGCTTGCGTCTGGAACGACAACAAATGGAAGTTCGTGCAAGAGCTCAGGGGCAGCACCAACAACAGCAACAACAACAACAGCAAGCAGGCCAAACTACATCATCTTCAGCCGCACCAGCCTTGGGAGTGCGTCCCACTGCAGCAGAAGCGGCCCTAGTCGCTGTTCCCGAATCTGAGGTACCTATTCCCGGCACAGATACAGAGACTGACACCCTTGGTGTTCGACTTGGACCTAATGCAGCTGGTGCAGGTGCTGATAGCTCCGCTAATCAGGCAGGAGCGCAAGTATCAAGTCCGATCCCCTCGGCTACCACTGTGCCATCAACAACCATTTCAATTCGAGTGAGTTTAGTCAACGTTCCACAAGAATCTGACTTCGCACAGGCCATTGCAAGAGGGATGCTAGTCCGCGCTGCCCAGCGTGCGGTCGTAAGCATTTTGCTATCATCAACAAGTCCGATCGGTTTGGATACAGGCGCTGATGGCAGCCAAGGTGCATCTGCGTTCACTCTAACAGGACAGCAGACCGAAGTCCTCACGAGAACGCAATCTCCAGTATTCTCCGTCCCGTTGACTCTGACGGTCCCCACTGCATTGCTGCATGAAGGTCTTGCTGCATTGGCAGCCGGTCGCAACCCAGCGCTCGCTGGGGCGCTCGAGTGCAAATTGCTCCTGCAGCCCTATGAGATGCATGCAGCTCAAGGTGCGGTCGTCGGAACTCCTGAGGCTGGTAGCGTCCTTGCAGAGAGTAGTTTCTCACTTGCTGAGCTGGTATTTGCGGCTGCAGCAGCTGCTGCGGGTGTACGGATTGGACATGACGCTTCAGGTACGCCTATCCGAAGTACAAAGAGTGTTGGGTGGTCTAGTAGTCCGATCCTCTCGCTCCCTCTGGCTCGACCAGTTCACGATGTTGTGGCTGGCGCGACTGTCCACATCTGGCTGGCGAAATTGCACCCAATCCCCCCCATTCTGCGCGCGATTACAAAATCGTTCCAGGTTGGTGAGAAAGGTGCGGTTAATGCCGACAATGCAGGACGACAGGAGGCTGGGGCTGATCCAACGCCCTCTGCTCCGGCTTCGGCTTCCGCTCCTGCTCTTGCTCCTGTACCTCGTATTGTTTTCCGTGCATCATGCGCGGACTTGCCCAACGCCTCCGATGGTACTGCCCCTTGTCCTAAGATCGTGCTCTTGCTTCCAACTATGACTCCGAGTGTGAACTCAAGTGCCGAATCGACGACTTCCACGTTTTCATCGAGTGGTAAGGGCTTGGCATGGATCCCTGCTGACCAAGAATCGGAATTCCATCGCAACACAACTTCGCCGTCGTTCTTCACTGTATTTGCTCTACCAGCTCCTCCAGCGAATCTAGCACCGCCTCGCTCGTGCGTGCGCGTTCAGGTCATGCACTGTGTGCCTCAGCCAACCAATCGACTAGGGTCAGGGTCACCAGGTGCCTCTGGGCCTGGAATATTGCGGAGTGAGCTGCTCTGTTTCGGTGATGTCGACCTACGTCTGTTCAATGCAGCATCTTCGGAACCTGTTGTTGTTCCGCTATATGCGCCTGTGCCAGACGGTTCAGGTGGCTTCAAGTTGGAACATGCCAATGCACGACGTGCCATTCTGCGCCTTCATCCATTGCAGCCGGGACAATCATCGCTTCTGGATATAGATGCTGCTACCATCGCCGATCGTGTGGTTGAGTCCTCCGACGCCAGTTCAGCTTCATTCGTCACCGCCTCAGCTTCACCCGATTCAGCAAGATTCGGCATTGCTGCTGCCATGGCAATCCCAGCCTCCCTTCTTCCTCCCATTAGCGCTGAGCGTGCCAACGGTCTCAAGGATGTGGTTACACTCATTCGTGATCACAATATGCTTTCGAGCAAGGGCCTTGCTGCACTCGCGACCGCAGCGGCCGCTGCAGCAACTGGTGCCTCACAAGCAACACCCGAGCTTGAGGATCGCCTACTGCTTGCCCAGTTACTAGCCGTCTGTGAAGACAGTGACGACCGCCTTCGACGTGCGGTTAAACTATGTGTGAACGGTGACGAACCGATTGTTCCAGCAGATCGACTGCTTATCCTCCAGCGCAATATCTACTCCGCAGCGCTCCAGGATGCATTCGTCGCTTTCTTCTGCAGACCCAATGTCGAATCATCTCTTTTCGAAGGTGAGGTTGTGGCTAACGATGTTGCATTGGCTGAGTTAATGCGTGCCGGCGGTAACCGCCTGCGACCAACCTTCCGTGCACTTCAACGCATTCTGGACTCACGCCAGAAGTTCAATAATATGAGTTCGCTTATTCGTGCTGTTCATGAGACGCGACGCAAGATCGAGGACTCAACCCTAGGTGCTGCGCAAGCCCGTGTGCTAAGTGCGTACTTCGAGCGTGAGATCCGCCTTTTTGCACTTCCTGCCCATCTTCAGCCACCGGGCTCCAATGCTGCCAATCAGATTGTCATCGACACTACCGGGCTCTCGCGCCTTCACAAGGCTTGTGCCAGCATCACCGTCGATGATACTCTCCAAATGCTCGAATATCTCAACCGCAACCTATATCGATTCCGCAACCTTGAAGAACTCACCGAGTGCGCTGAGCGTGTCTTTGAAGCCGGCGAGCACTTCATTCCACTTGCGTACTGTAATCAGCTTCTCAAGTGGTTCACGCAAGGCGACGAGTACACCAATGGTGTGCCTGTCATCTTGGGCACTACTGCTCAGAGTAGCAGTGCGGTTGCCAATAGGCTTAAGCCCAGCCAGTTGGCCCTGCTCATCCGCAGTGCAGGTACGGTAAACTCCTTGCTTATTATGCTTCGTGCGTGGAACAAGAATGAGCGACGATTTACCGGTGGTGTGAGTCACAACGAAACTGCAGCATTTGAGGCCCTACTTGCAGCAATTCAGCAAGAGACAACGAACTATGATCATGCTGCAGGAGCCCTCCTTGCATGGGTCCGCGGACCCGACTTCTGCCTGCTCCCCAAGGTTGTTTCATCTCAGGGTGATGTGTATGTTCCGAACCTTAACACGACACGCGACGTCTTTTTGCTGGCTGAACGTAGCAATGCGGGGTCACAAATCTTTGTTTACATGAAGCAACTCCAACAGACGCTCCTGAATGGACAATCTGCGCGTAATGCAGCACCCCTACTGCGAGATGTGGACCAGCTCACCAAGGAGCTGCGAAAGCTTGTTGCCCGAAGTTATCATGACGAGATGCTTCAGTCGCAGCAGCCTTAATAACTTCGTCATCTGTTACCATCGTTTCTACCACAATCGACTCCTAGCGTCGATAACTACTCTCATTTTCACTTCTGACTACCGACTCACTTAATCCCGATCGAACGTTGCTTATCTTAGATCTACTGATACAAACTCTTCCTTATCGATTTGAATGAATATCATAATGATCGATGAAATGTTCGCTGTATATATACGTACCTTCCACGAATGAACCACGTCTCCTGATTACTTTAGTTTCGTTTTCATCCCTCCGCATTTGTAGCCGCCGCAACTGTCTCGTTCCTAACAATGACTGGAAAGTTGGTTATATACAAGCGGCCATGGAAAGTATCTCAATTCATAAAGCAAACACGCTGGAATCACCTCTATTTCTGCTTTATTAACTCGACAAGCCCTGTGATGCAAGTTGTAGTGTTTCTCCTCAGGTGTCTCCTTGTGCGACTCGGTCTCAGAAGAATTTTTCTTCAAGACAACAAGACTTCCGAGGGAACGAAATCGCGGAATTGTGCAGAGTAAATTTGCAAAATAAGTCAATACCCACATTACTAATACGTAATGTGCCCGGTTTAACACCGCTGCACTAGCGTTACCCTACGGACTGACCCGATATATACCCAAAACAAGCCTCATTACGAATCTGCACTCTACAGAGGCATACTCACTGCGGTCCCCAAGCTGTGTCCAACTTTCCGTTGATTCTATTTGTGTCAGTCACATCGTAGACCCAGTCTACATCGATTGCACCCGGCCAAATGGCTTCACCGATAGTAACATGCGCAACCACGCACACAGCCAGGCCTGAGTCAGACCAACCTGAGACACACTCACAAACGGCAGGACCTGAGCCACCACGGATCCGATTGGGCAAGCAGATTCGTGCACTCGTACAGAGCTTACAGCATATTATATCGCACCATTTCTCGCCGCAAAACCCGCCCGTGTCTGCCAGCCCTCGTACATTTGACGAATCCGATGTGCCTGAACAACTCCTCGAGAAGGTGCTGTCCCTTGACCAGCTACTACGAGATTCAGATCTCATCCATATCGCCGAAGTGGATCCCAGACTGAGGGGTGATCTACTTGACTTGATATTACGCACTTTGATGCTGCAACCAGTTCAAGCCACACTCTACCACTCTACAGTTGCATCAGTCTTAGTTCGATTGTTGCATGCGGACCCTTCCTACCTGCAGCTTGCCGGCACGAGCTTGCTCCGAGAGCTCAGTCTAGTAGCCGCTGCAATATCAGGCAAGCCAGTTGATCTATCATCTCCATGGACTAAGCCCGGTGCACCTATTATCCCGTTGGGTATCATCTACGATGAGAAACCGCGCTCCTTTGCGGCTTTGGCACCAAGGTCGCTAGGTGCTCTACTCGGGACACTTCGCGTCTTGGCCGGTATGCTAGATCGTTTTGGTCGCACGCTATTTGCAGCTGTTGCACCAACTCACACCAGAGCCGAACTTGAGCAGGTGGGTGGGGCAAGTACTAGGGGATTCCTGTCGAGCTTAAAGCTTGGAAGAAGTCATCCGTCGGTAGTTTCGCCAGAGACGTTGGCAATCCCAGTAGTTGTACAATTGCAAACCATTACAGAAGCTGCGCTAGATGCAGCAATGGTGCCGTTTGCGCCCGTGAGGCAAGTCACGCGCAGTGGCTCCCCAGACACTGGTGATGGGTCGTCAGCCTTCGACGTGAGCGAGCTCGCTTCTCACGACCTGCCTTCACCTGCATTTGTTGCTCCCGTCGCTAGCCTGATTGCCATTGCCGCCCTGGAATGCTTTACTGCACTCTTTGCTGGAATGGGCCGAAGCGGATCCACGGCATTGTTAGCGAATGAATCGCAGGCAGATGCTATTAAGGCAGGAGCTTCGTTGCGCTCCTCCGCGAGCCAATCCCTCGTGGCCATTGGATTGAAGCTGCCCTCTCTTCCGGCACTGCTTGCGGAACCCACAACGTGTGACGTTCCCTCGCTACACACGCGACCCCTCTACTCGAGTGCTCACGTAACATCACGAAGTGACATGAACTCCGTGATGGTTCCTGTATTTTCGAGTTTGGATATTGTGCAGCAGAAGCAAGATAAAAGTGACATCCTTGGTGGTATTGCAGCAGCAGCCGCACGTTACACTACTTCGGCCAAAGTTGGCGAGCCGTTCTCACTCACTCAAACCAACGTTGAGAGCTTCCCCTCACGAATTATTAAGCTGGCATGGCTTGCTGCAGTAGAAACCTATGTCGTCTCGCCTTCACTCGGATCAGATCCAGAGGATGCCGCTCCGATTCTGGCTCTGCTCGGAACGGGAGTTGACGTTGCTGTGTCTCTGATTCCGCGCAAGGCTCCACATGAGGCTAGCCCTGAGAACACGAAGAACTGGCCAGGAGCAGATTCTACCGCTGGTAAAGGTGGACACCCCAAGCCATGGTCACCTCTGATTATTGATGCAGACGTCGTGGTTCGACAGTTAACAGCAAAATTGCTCGGATCTATCTTGGCGAATGTTCTAGAGCGCAGATTTGCTCAGGCGGCGGCCCTACACCCTCTCCTAAGTGTCCCTTGTTCGACCGAGTCGCTGAAAACTCCGGATGAAGAGGCTGGATCAGCAATATCCGTAGCCTCATTCAGTGTCACGCTGCAAGAGCGCATGAAGCGCTTTGTTCAACGTGTACAACTTGCCAAACTGCCAGGCGCGCTCGCACCTGTCCCTGGCGTTCCCGGGAGCAGCTTCGGGAACCCGGTCTCTGCGCTTGCTGCAGCCTTTGGGTTTGCGTCAACAGCTCAGATGCGAAGTAGTACCCAGCCTTATTCCGTGAGTGAAGCTTGTTTACAAAACGCTCAAGCCCGTGCACATATGCCCGGAGCACCGCTTTATTTGGGAACGGGTGTGAGATCAGTGTTCGATGCCTTGGTGCTAGGCCTCGAACGACCATTGCTTACGGCTCGTGGACTCACCTTCGGTGAAGGATGGCTAGGTGGAGTTGCGCGTGTATTTGTCGCGCAGGCTGCAATTAGGCTCTTGCGAGGGATTCGTAACTTCCATGTGTTGAGTCAGGAAGAAACAGTTGGAATCATAGTGATCCTGCTGAGCTGGATTGGGCGTGCCTCGCTGGCACATCTGGAGACTCAGACCGCAAATGGCACCTACGTAGGTCCAGCCGCGGCAGCCACATCGACCTCAGCGCCGCCTCACTCAACTCCCAGTTTAAACTCGCGAACCGCTGGACTGGCATTACAACCGGCATCCAGCTCGGCAAATTCGGTGCTGACCACACACTCTGTGACAGACCGTGAGGCGCTACACATGGCCAACTGCGTCGCATGGATCATCAAAGAAGGTCTCTGTGCGGCCGCAACGGTGACACAACAAAGATTCATTCTTCAGGTGTGTGTAACTCTCATGCGTGCCCTTCTATACCCAATGCAGCCCTTGTCGCTCGCTCCCCTCGCGTTAGAAGACTATCGAGACCTCGATAAGCGTATCCTTGCGGTAGCCAGTGAACCGCATGCACCCGACCGCCACAACGTAGCGTCTAGCTCGTCCGGACGATCGTCGTCAGGTCTTGGGCATGAGTCATTTACAATCCATCCTTCAACTGCAGCACACTACGATGAAACGGTAGCGGTCATGCATTCCGCTGCTGCTGTCTCTCATCATGTCCGCGCCGCGCTTCACTGCTTCCCATTCTTCTCCCGTGATCGGCTCTCTTCAACTATCCAATCCCACGTTGCCAGTGATCGTTCTGCTTCCAATAGCGCAGCAGTGAACCAACCAAACAAACCGAACATACCAGACCCTCAATCGGCAGGTAGTATCGAATTATCCTCACTCAGTCCCGCCGCAGCCCAGGCTGCCTCCGCAGCCGCATCCGTTGCGTCTGTCCTTCGTCATGTCGCAAAGGGTGTGTCGTCACAGTACGACTCGATCGATGACTCTGCGGCCGCTGCACTGGCTGCTGCTACCTACGGTACTGCAGATGCCGCGACCGAATACGCAGCGGTAGCGATCGCCATGGCAACACCTGTTCAGAGTTGTGAAATTGCCTCGCAAAGCCTGGCCAACACTCTGAATACGACCACTGCAGCAGGACCTTCGACGCCCCCACCCTCACCATCAGGAGATGGCCAGAAATCTTTGACCGGCCTTGCCCAATTTTTAATTGGTGATCTCAGCACGCCCACACCCCCTGGGCCTCAGCTCACGCGTGATCAAATGACAGCCTGTTTCCGAGGGGTTCCTTTGAGACAGTTGCTTGCTTCTGGACTACCGCTCTACGCGCCTCTCGCGTCTATGACACTTTCCCAACCTGCGCTCGTGTCACTGGTTCTGATGGATGTTGTCACGGGTTTGCTTAACGCGCTGCCTTCCTCGGAACTGATGCGTCCACCAAGTTCGCTGACAGTTGCGCCGACGCCAGAGGTTGCGCCCTGTGGCGGACTTGTGGAGGGTCTAACGCAGACCTTAACTGAATTTGCGTTGAGTGGAATCGGTCTGATAAGAGAACGGAGTGCAAATGTGCTGCGTGAGGTATGTATCAAGTTTAGATCTGATCCAGGCCTAATTGCCTGGCCCCTGATCCAGCAGCGCGAGAGGCTGGTAATGGGAGCGCTGGCAAGGCTTGCGGCCACGAACACTCCAGAAGATGACTCTCGAACTGCTTCCGATGGGAAGTCTAGGCCCATGAAGAGGATCAGACCTTTCCGGGCTGACGAACTAGTTCCCTCGGAGGACGTGTCTGCGACACTGACTGAATGGGAGGCCTTATCTGAGCTCCTTGGTCACGCCACTGCCCTTGTAGCTGTGATTAGTGCCGGTTATCCTGAGGTTTCAGAGACACGAGAAGCCTCTGCTCTCTCTCAGAATCGGAGCCAAACATCATTCTCGAGCGACACTCCAGCTGAAATCGGCAGCTCTTGGCAATCAGAGAATTATCTTGATAAGGATCTTTCTTCGTCTACTCCTTCGAAGTCCTCCAAGTGCGACCCTCCATATGTTAGTACCAGCCAGCTTGAGACACTCTTTGACATTGCTCGGTGGCTTATCTGTTTCCCTTTTACGCGCCCAGCTTGGAGTGCGGCAGGTCCAAACACTCAGCCATTAATCCGAACTGTGAAGCACGAAACAGACGAATTTCTGGACGAGCAACGCAAGCAGCTCGCTGAATTGATCAACCCATCGACTGCGGTATACTTCCATATCCCAAGTTTAGGCGAGGATGTTCTCCACCGTGACAGCTCATCGAAGGAAAACGAGACCGACCCATATGCCTACGTGAAAACCCCACCTGTTTTGTCTAAACTGATGTTGCAAACTATTATCCGAGAGCAGGGCTGGCTTTTGTTGGCAGCCCTATTTAATTATCTGTGTCACTCTAATTCCAATGTGCCTCGGATTGTCGGTGTCGCATCCGCCCTTCCAGACCGCTGCGTAAACGATCTCGCAGGGTTGTTTACGTCGGTTCTATGTCGAAAGCTTGAGATTATGTACAAGCCAAAGCGATGGACAAACCTCCTGGCTGACATTGCAACCTGGAATGCTTCTCTTTCGCGGGATATCGCTGGCCTGATGCTTGCCCCACTTACACTAGATCTGTCTCTCCGACGGGCAGCCCTCCTTGCCATGAGATCAGTCATTCCGCTTGTCGCAGTACCCTCGATGAAGCCTTTCGACCCACAATCTGAAAGTTCCACAAGTCTGGTGCCCGGACTTCTCTCAACTCTTGACTCGTCACTCCGAAATATCTGTGCGCTTCTCCGCGTGCTTCAAACGGATGAACGTGCGTATCGTAGAATCGCAGAATCGCGTCCTCCACCACTTGTCAATGGTTTGGTTCCCCATCATCTTTCCGCCCACTCGACTCAGGCATTCGTTGAATTATCAAGCCAGGCAACGGATACCCACCTTTCATCTAACCTCGCTCATCCACTCCTTATTTCTCCGATTGCGCCAACCTGCCCCGGATCTGGTAGCTGGCTCTCCACATCCACGGTATGTGCTTCACCAGCGCTCGATCCAATCATGTGTGAGGTGAAAAGTCTGCTATATGACATCGCCGTGGCACTGCCACCAACAATGCTAACAAAGTGCGGAACAACGGTACTTCAGCTTGCGGTTGGTGATGTAACTGCTCGGCATGCTGCTCTGGCCGACCTCAAATGCATTGCACAGACTATAAGCGAGTCCCATCTGAATGCTTCAACTCACCATTGTGTGACTGACGAGCTCTCTGCACCAAATCCATCAAGTCTACAAGACTTTGTTGCTCTGGTCGATGAAAGTGAATCCCATATCTATGAGGTGGGTAGCCCACTTCCGACCGGCTACATCCCAGCCCCCTCCACATGTAATTCAAACCAAAGTGCCGTCACCCTCCAATCGCTAGGTTCATTGAGACTGGCTACAAGGCCAAGCGAGGTTACAAACTATTCGGCTGCAGCATATGTTATTGGAACCAATCGCGCAACTACAATCGTAGGGCCTGCCTTTACAGAGCTAAACCAAAGGACAATTCAGAGTACTTCGGTGTTTGGTGTTGCAGGGACATCCGCGCTTCTAGTACCTGGTGTTACCCATAGTGCTGCACTCAACAGTAAGCGACGGTTGACACGTCGACTCGCTCCAGATTGTGTTCGACGTTGGTTCTCTGGGAAGCCTCGAGCCGCGTACTCAGTCATTCTCGACACTGCGCTAGAGAGGCTACCGAGGTGGGATGTCAAATGGGTCCGGGCGAACGAAGCACGCAGATGTATCCTTCGTATCGAGCAGTCCCTGCGTTCCTCAGCCGCAGAGAGCGAACGTGCCCCGCATTCACAGTTAGTAACTTCGGCTGTCAGATGTGTTTCAGCGTTACTCGCTTTCTCGAGCTCACCTGATGAGCATGCTGCGCAGGTGATAACCCACTTCGGAGTCTTCTTCTCAAAACCTATCGCCCACTCCCCAGCAAATATCGCCCTCCAATGGAATGTTTCTGCAACTCTGACCCTGCTAGCCCGCTTGGCTGAGTTGGCAACACTCTGCGGTCTTCAGCAAACTCTTTCCTTTACCCCATTTGCTCAGGTTATCGAGCCAGGCTTCAAAGCTCCACAAAACCCGCGTCGAGAATCAGTGAGCACTCTGTCGGAATCAGATAGTGATCTGGGATTCTCTCAGCCCTCTGAGTTCAAGACAACCAATGTGAATCTTCCACATGGAGAGCCCAACTTGGATTCGTCCGCAGAGGTGAAATCCCACTATATCATGCGCAAAACGAGTATCCGCACAGGCGTGGCCTTGCTGTTAGAATATATGTATGCCTCTCCTTTGATGGAATTGCGGCAGGCGGTCTCGCAAGCGCTTGCCTCATTCTCAGTCGCAGACATCGCGCTCCATTCCAATGAGGAGAGGAACACGCTTGAGGCTGACTCGAGCCTTGCGAAAATACTCAATGTCCTGCTTTCCAATAACTATATGATGGAGTGTTTTCATGTTCCGGCTGCCAGCGCTGCCGAAGGGCTGTTGGATCGCTCATCCAAGGATACTCTCGTTGCACCGCCTCAAGCATCTGCAAAACGCTTCACCATCCTCACTCTAATGATGACTCTGGCGCGCCGAAAATTGTCAGCTGGTACTCCCGAGCAGAACCCCTTGTTGAACTCCCTGGCAGGGATGTTAGCGTACCATGCCTCATGGAACCTGAGGTATGACGAGTGGAGTGTCACAAATCCAGCTTACGGGTTGTATGACCAGTTCTGTAGGATCATGGATCAGCTTCAGAATAGGGCAGCAGAATGCACCTTGTTCCGCAAATACTTGATATCCACACCGCAATTTGGAAAATGTGTGGAGATTACACAGGGTGCGCTTATTAACGCTGATCCAGGACGATGTTTCATCAACAGTTCTAAGCGCGTTCAAAGGATCCCATGCTACGACCCACACTTGCGCGGCCGCTTCGCACAACTCTACCAAGCGTTGATTCTAGCGGACCTGCTCCCTAGAAGTCACTCATACTCAGCGTCTGTGTCAGAGGCCTACCGAATTGCGACGGATCTTGCACTTCATCCTGCTTATACATATTCCCCGACCCTGATCCAAAGCAGCATTGGTATTGCGTCTGCAGTTGCCTCGAGATGGTCCACTCACGAGGAAGCACTGGAAGTCATCCAGAATGCTAGTTTGGTGGTTGGACGTGGCCTTGTAGAGCATACTTACTTATCACTTGTCACGATGGACCACGGCGCGGTTCGCGCATCAGCTTTAGCACACTTATATGTCCTCGCGAGGCTGTATTGCCGCGTGGTTTATGATGCAGCAGAGCCTCGTGTTTCAGTCGCTCTGGGCTCTCAGTATGTGCCTCGCTGGTTGAACTGGTCGCTTCCTATTCTTGAATCGGCAATGGTGGCACTCGCTGTGGAGGCAGTGCCATCGGGTGAATGTGTGCAAGGTTCTCGAATCTCAGGTTATCTTGCCGCAGCGTCGATCCCCCCATCTGCATGCGAAGCAACCGGCTTGCTTCCTTCGAGGGAGGCGGTTGGGATTAGCTCAAGGTATACTCCATCCGTACTGTCTCCGAGTCGTGCCTCTCCCTTCTCTACTGCCTCATCGCAAGCAACCGTATTGTGGTCACCTACTTGCACCACTGGCACCTTGGTCTCCAGGGGATTAATTCCAGCATTACCTCTGACCTCGCTTTTGGACCCCTGCAGTGAGCTCTCGGACACTGACTGCGTGCACAGAATCCTGCTGCTGCTTGCGACCATCCGATTGTATGCACGACTATGGCCAGGTGAGGCCCTCAGTCGAAAGTGGGCTCTCGCACTCCCTAGCATCCAAGATAGCTTTGAGCTTAAGTCACTGTTCCACGCAACTCGATGCCACAAGTTTGTGTTACAAGAAGCCGACACGACAACGAAGTTGCTGAATCAACTGACTATTCTTTCACACGTGGCATCTTTGCAGGATCGAGATGACCTTCAGGACCAGATCACTAGATTACAAAAGCACACCGGGCGGTCCTCCTTTGCTTTCAACACCTCTGAAGAGGAGTACTGGGCGTCGGTTTATAAAGAAGAGGAACCAACGCTTTCCACAGCACTAGTCTTGCGTGCACGGCTTGCTCCTTGGGGCTTGGTTCATGCTCACAAGTCCACACTCCTTGCGACCTGCATTGTTGAAACTGCCTTCAAACTTGCTCATCAGTCGAAACGGGTGCGCAGATTGGTTCGTGTCTCTCACTCACTTGCTGCTGCTCGGGAACGCGCACGAGTTCGTGGAGTGGGCGCCTCCAACCGCAACCAATCTAGTACCTCGGAGGCTGACTCCAACGAAGACCAGACTGGAAAGAATTCAGCCGAATGGCTTCTCAGTTTCCTTCGTCAACTATTAGCATACTCAAAGCAAAGTTCTGAATCGGCTCGTAGTCATCTTGAACGTGTACACAGTGTATTTACCTACCTTACGTCGGCAGCTTCTGCTACAACGTTAAGTGAGGTATTGGGAATCGGGAAACAACCTTCATCGAAGCCGAATTCAGCCCTTTCAAAGTCACGAACGGCCAGATCCAGACAGAAACCGGGCGTCGATGATGAAGACTTTGATGACAATGACGATGACGACGATGAGAACGGGGAAGATGACGACGCGGCCGCTGCTGGAGGACTTAGGCAAGGAACTACTACAGGAAGCAAGACAGATGCTTCAACACTTCAGGGCTTCGACTTGACTGCTTTTACATCAGCGCGACGAAGACGCCGCCCCCCTGTCCAGCCTCTGATATCTGCAAAACTCCTTGGTGGAGTGGGCGCACTCCAAGGCTTCGCGATGTCCAGCTTCCTAGGTGATGTCTCGATTTTCACTCAAGCTACATCTGATGACTTATTGAGTGCCTTCCAAGAACTGTTCACGAGCGTTGAGCCAGGCTGCTTGCCCATAGACTCGATCAAGCCGCCATCATCCAATCTGGAGGCTTACCTTTCCTCCTATGCAAGTGGCCTTGGAACTAATTCCCTGCAAGACAGATCACTCAGCACCGTATCTCTCTCACGAACGAAACCTATCACAGCGCAACTTGCGGCAACTCAGAGGGCTCATGCACTCCTGCAAGCACCAACTCCGGTTCTGGCTGCAATTGCTCAGGGAGGTTTAGATAGACCTCCAAACGTATTAACACCCTCGGGCTACCTGGTGCTTCCCTCTGCATATTCGCCCCTTCTCCATCTTGCCCCTACACTCGTAGTTGGTGCATCAGCCTCGCAGCTCCCCACTGATGTCACTGATGTTTCGACAGCTTCACAGCCCTCCAGCCTCGAGGTTGCGTTATCTTATTATATGCCAGAACTTGGAGTATTTGCCCTCGCACCGCAGGCGGCCAAGAGGACTACAAGTTACTTGATTGACATTCTGCAATCGTTTAGGACTGGAACAGTCACGATTTGTGGGGAGGTGTTGGAATGTCCCGAAATCCAACTTGAGAGAGTCGCTTTATCTCCCTGGTCGCTTGACTTCGCAAAGATGACCGTGACTCTACTGCAAAGTGTGGGCGGTCAACATCGCCAGAATCGAGCCGCTTCAGCCAACCCTCCAGAGGAACTGATTCGAACACTTATGTATTCTCCAGCGGCCCTTAAGACTTCGTTTTTCGCGCAAGATTTGTTCGAGACGTTGCCTTACGCTAAAGAAGCTTCGCCGGCGCTCATTGCTCTCGCCTTAGAATCACGAAAGCTGGCTAACCTGCCCGAAGCATACCACTACGCCAAAGCGTACCCGGAGTGCCTTTCAGTGCATCCTCGGTTGGCTGAGCAGGCATCCGAACTACTCATACTGTCGTGCTTGATGCAGCATGCCACCTCGAATCCTCTTGCCTCGCAACTCCAAGTTGAAGTCGTGAGAACGTTTGGATTTGCCGCGGAGTGCACGACAACACTTATGGTGTCTCCCACGGACCTCACAAAGCTATATCCATATGGCCCTTTTGTGCAAGAGTATTATCTCGCCCCCAGTCACACTCCTCAGGCAGAAAGGGCAAGTGATATATGGACATTGCCTCAGGATGTTTCGTCCGTTCCAGCACTTGCAGCACGGTTATCTGAGGTGCTCCAAGACCCCCAGTTAATCCGAGAACTTGGTTTACGCAGGCGCAGGATCCTTAAGATCGTAGCGTATAAACTATTCCCGCGTGTGGATACTTCTGTCACAGCACTCTGCGTGATGCCTCCCCCTCCTGCCGGATCAAGACCTGCACTCGCCCAACTCGCGCCATTCGTGCTACGAGTGTACTCAGACTGCGCACGACATGTCGTCACACCGCATCATGAGAATGATCTGGTCGGTATTGCCCAGGCATTACTCGCGGGTACTGTCTTCGTAGATTCAGATCAGACGTCAGAAGCGTTGTCGATGCTTGGATTGTGCCTGAATGACAAGATGGAAAAGCAGTTTGCGTGTGCTGGAGAAGCGAAATGGCCCCTCAAGCCGTTGCAGTATTATAGAACAAAACTCGGTGCCAAGGACAATCTCGGAAAGGATTTATCCCTCGTCCTCACAGGCGCAGCAGCCCGGTTGAGTGCACTTGAGCTCGTTATCTCACCTCTGACCCAGCTCTTTTGGGGTGGGCAACTTCAGGATAGTAGATTGCCTGATCATCAGAGCTCGATTGATCTAATGCGCACAATAGCAAGATCTCCGCGCTCTTTCTGGAGCTACATGCAGACGGCTGCGACATCAACACAGTGTGCAGGAGCGGATGAGCCTGGATCACTGTTGGAGGTGTTGAACGGTAGTTGTCATGTTGGAGGTGTCACGGCCCTTGAAGATGTTGGAGATACTCTCGTGTGTGCTCCAGGACAAATTCTGTCAGACAGCGACCAAGCGCGAAGTCATCAAATGGCCAGATCCATCAGATCCGAACTGTTGTTAAGCGTTCGCAAGATCCGTCAAGGTGCTGCCTTCTCCATCTCTCAGGGTGTGCGCTCACTCGTCAACCTCTCGGAGCAGGTGTTTGGGAAAGATTTAGTGGACATCATGCTTCAAGCGTCTGCTCCATCACCTGCTCGCGATCTAGGATTCGTTCCTGGTTTAGTTGCACCTCTAACTGCGATTCTCGAGGTGATCTGCCAGCTTTGTAATGGTGAATTCGTGCAGCGACACGTTCATGATGCCAGCGATGAAGTTGATCTTGATGAGTTGACCCTAGCAGCCTCCAAGTCGCTCGCAGATGACACTAGGTGGTGGGCAATGGTCGCTAAATTCTTCGGAGAGCTTCATGACTCTTTTACCCGAGCAGAGCTCTTATCATTACTGCTTCGCTCATGCCCGAGTTTGCTTCGCCTATCCATGGATATTATTGAAGTTTTGGCCTGTGTTAGCGTTGTGGCGGAAATCGATGGAGATGTACATAAGGGTTTGAACGAATCCCTTCAAGATCTGACTAGATGTCTATTTGCCGCGTGCTGCTCCATCTGTTGGTACGAGTTGATCACCTGCCAGGAGGCTTCTGGGGCTCTTGAGGCTGCCATGTTGGGAATTCAATTCATACTAACTCCGTTGTGGCAGTCTCAGCCGGCCAGCTCTTCGCCAAACCAGTCCCGCATGAATCACGTAAGGCTTGTTTCATCACTGTTCTCAACAGCCAACCACGCGGCGATTTTTCTCTCAAGGCTCTCGGTTCTTTCGAACCGCCTGTTCACCAGTTTACTGCATCATCGCCCTAAAGGTCGGCCGACACGAAGTTTGGCCGCTTCAGTCATGCTTTCGGCGGCATTTGTCCATCAATCAATCGCGAACCGGTTGGCCAGCGAGTCCAGTCCTGTTTTCAAGTTTGGAAGCGCAAGCGATACGACAATCCAGGGCCCGCCAGCACTCCAGCAGTTCATTCAGCGCGCTGCGCTGTGCTATGGTTGTTTGAGCCCAAGAGTTGCCAGCGACGAAGCTGGAATCATTGCTGCCCTTCTCAGTCTTCTGGACTTGACAGATAGCGGCAGACCAACTGATTTGGATCAGTCTCGAAATGGTTGGCTTGACCTTCTCCGACTTAAACTTGACATTTTCGAGGTGATCTTTACTCGAGTCAACAGTACATTGTCAGCATCCGAGATTAGCCAGCTCGATCAGATATGCTGCGATGTTCTGCTCCCAAGTCTCGAGAAAACGATGATCCTCATCACAGAAGCCTTGTTTGAGTCCCCTGAGTATCAGCAACTCGTCTCTGATTGCAGGATTGACGCGAAGCGCATCTGTAGTGCGCGCGACCGAGCAAGAGCATCTCGTCAATCTACTTCGGAACATGCTGCCTCGCATCAAGGCGATCATTGTAAAGTTAAGTTCCGTTTAGACTGGCTGCCTGAGGAGCAAGACGACGAAGAACGGCGGATAAAGAATGAGGCAGAACAGACTGATCGTGAACCAGAAGAACGCGTTGGATACTTAAATTTCAACCTCAACGATTTGTCCTCAGCACCGAATTTTGATGCGGAGGATGAAGTCGGCATCAAGCTTGAATGGCAGTTTGTGTATAGCCCATCTGATCATGTCACGATGGAGTCAAAACTCTTCAAGCTGAGCTTGGAACTCACGCCAAATGATGAGTGCGACGTGTCACAAGCAGACCAGGACCTAGATGCCCCGGTTGAGATCCACGAGGCCAACGAAGTTCGCCGACAACCTCATGAGTACGAATCTGAGCTCACTGTGCTGGCTGCTCCTTTGTTTGATGTACAAGCAAAAGTCGAGGGTATGCGAGCCTTGTGTTCGGGACGCTACGAGGATGCTGCACTTGCCCGATTTGTTGAGTATGTACTGCTCCGACTAGAGCTTGACACTGCTTGCGTGCTGGACCGTCTTGTGAGGCCTTTCTCCTTGTTCTGTGATCCGAAAGGTGATGGATTTGTCAAGAAATGGGATGATGTTCTTGATGAATCACTGCTGCAAAAGGGCTCTTCCAGAGGACCGTACATGCCGCAGGCCATGACGCGGATTGTATCGCTAATCGACCAGCTAAACGACCTCGTTACATCTCGACAGGGCTCACCGATCTGTCCGGCGCAGCTTGGTCGGTGTGAGGCCGCGATCTTGATTGCCCAACAGCTTGTCGCCTATGTTCCTTCACGAGACGAGCATATCAGGACACTAGGCCCATCCAACGTCGACTTGGTGCATGCTAACTCCAAACTTCTCACGCCTGTGAGCCGCATCCTCCTGGCCGCACCCAATGCCATTGCCTTGCTTGCATGCACAGTCTCTGCAGAGCTACGTGAAGGCCGAATGGGTTGTTCTCGAGTGCCAATGTCGAAACTCACCCTTGAGGTGTTTGCACGAATGGTTCGTATATGCATTCGAATCTTGATCGATTTTGTATTGGTAGATATTCCATTATCGACCTTGAACCAATGTGAATCGATGCCCATGGAGGAGCAGGCAAATATCCTTCGAACAGTCTCTGCCCGTGTGTCAGCGCTGCTTTCTACCATTGTGTTACCGTTGCTGATCTCTCAAGTTTCTGTATCGCCTCCCGACCCCACGACACCAGTCCCACAGTCTTTTGCTGAATCAGCCTCCATCCTGCTAAGAGGCGAGGTCCTTCGGCAGTTCTCCACCCTGGCCACACGGTCACAAAGCTTGCTGACCCCTGCCGGCCAAACCCTAGCGGCTCTTTTCATGCCCGCCCAGAAGACGGTGATGGAGCAAGCCATGCGTGCCCATCAGCAAGCACTCTCCAAACACTCTCAGCGCGTCGAGGCGTTGAAACGAAGTTTGATGTGGGGGGACTAATCATAGTTACAATAGATTTGTGCGATTTTTGTACAATGGCTCATTTCGAGCACTATTCGTCCCTGAACTCCCCTTCATCTTCAGCCTCGTCGGGCCAGGCGTATTCAATAAAGTCATACTGATTTGCCTTATGGCGATTCGTTTCCGCCGAAGCTTTTGAAGCACCATCGCCTCGCCCTTGAATATATCCTAAAACTCTGCCCTTCACCTCTAACCAGATTCGTTCCACAGCGTCCGCGATTCCTGTGTACTCGTCCGCGATATGGGTGATAGTTTTACGCAGCGTTTGCACTCGAGTGGAGCTCGTCTCCTGCTTCTGCGTTGGGCCAGATTCACTGAACCGGAACGCATCCAATGCTCCAAGAACTTTGGCACTGTTGCTTGTGACAGGTCCAGTCAGTGTATAGCAGGGTCCAAATTCGCGGAGAAACGAAGTGACGTCTTCCGAATCATCCTGCGTCACCTCACAAGCATGTGTTTGGGAACAGTTGTGGATCGTAGCTGCATTGTATAGGGGGGTGTGGGGTACTAACGCCATGTCTGGTCCATGCTGCTGGTGTGGTTGCCGTGCCAAATCTTCGGCTGATCGCACTGGCGTGTACATCATGAGCGGGCAGTGCCACGACTCCTGTCTTGCGTGTCCACTCGTTTCGGCGCGTCTCATTGCTTCTTGCGCCAACCTGGCTAACACAAGACATCGCAAGCGAGAGGTGCTTCCTGGATGGTATCCGCCACCTCCTAGCACTAGAATCGGCATCCTCCGACCCAGGATCGTCAGGCATTCACTCAAGACGGTAACGAGACCCGGGACACTTAGACGGAGACCCTGAGATCCATCAGGCCCACTGCTTAGTTTATCGCATTCAAGGGCATCAGCGCCGATTGTCCAGACTACTGCATCTGGTTCGAAGTGCTTCTTCGCCAGTCGTACAGCTGCACACACGAGTGGGATATACAGCGCATCAGGAACTTGAGGTGGAAGTGGGAAGTTGAGCACCCAGCGCATGGAGCTCTGCGCTGCCAACGCATCAAGCTCTGCTACACTACCAATCTCCCTTCGAATGTGACCAAATTGATCGTTTGTCGAGATCGGTGTCGGAGAGGGTCCAGCTGAGTGACGACCTGTTCCTGGAAAATAGCCAGGGCCATAGCGATGAACGCTTAAGGTACACACCTCGTCATCCGGCCCGAAGGCCGCTTCAACTCCATCTCCATGATGGATGTCGGTGTCAATGTATAGGATACGACGAAAACGCTTTCTGTTCGGTGAGGCAAAGTGAGTTGACTCGTCAGTCTCGCCGAACTCGGAGGCGTCACGTTGATCAGGCGCATTCCGTCCAATACTCTGCTGTCTTTTCGACAACTTGATCATTTCATACAAAGGTCGCTGACTCAGGTCACCTCGGAGGTGCATAATGGCGAGTTGCGCGTCCCCCACATAGCAAAAACCCTTGGCTGCGCTCGCACGAGCATGATGTCTCCCTCCTTCAAAGTTCACCGCAATCGCACATTCGCCTGATACAAGAGCGTCAGCAGCTCGAAGCGTGGCACCTGCAACAGCACTTACATACTCGAGAAGTCCTGGGAAGGCCGCGCAATCATCCACAAGTCCTGCACTCGAAAGTGCCTCTAGGGGCGGTTCTTCCCTATGAATACGGCAAAGCGTTTCGAGATACTCTGCGGTGTGGAATTCGCCGAGGATGGAAAGAGGAGCATACCAGGGCTCTACGTTGTGAATTACTTTCAGCACTCGAGAAAGTCTGTCAAAGTCGCTGGACCTGCAAACCAATTTCATTAACCTGGAGAAGACCTGAGCACGGCTACCGTGAACCGGAATTCTGTCACATATCCGTGCATATTTGTCAGTCCACACATGAATTACCTTTGGGGTCTCACTCGAGGTAGTTCCGTTATCACGTGTTCCTTCATTGCTGCTTGTCAGCTCATTAGTTCTTGAAGCATTGGTGCCATTAGTGCCGATCGAATCGAACTCTTCCAAGTACTTCTGTGATTGTGCTGGATTCGACGTGACTGGAGCTGGTAGTCCAGAATAAAGCTGAACCCGCTTGATCCTATGGAAGGCAGAGCCTTCTGTAGCCAAACTCTTAACATCACCATCATCCACGTCACCACAAGCACGAGGCCGCACTGCTCCTGCCAACCCCAAGCTAAAGCCTTGTGCCGGGCACACAAGCTCTTCTTCATCCTCATCACCAACTACATCATCAAGTGCGACTAGTGAGTATCGGTCGCCCCTGGGAACGGACGTTTGCTGGGGTGCGCCAGTCGTAGTAAGACGGGTTACATCATCCCTCCTACCATCTTTGTTCTCCTTCCACTCTTCAGCATCACGACCAACACCACTACGACTACGGACCCATGGCTCCTGGCAAAGAATGGTCTCGGTTAGTGACTGGCCCACCACTAAGCCAGTCCATGCACTTACGCTATCCAATGGAGCGGCAGCCAGACTAGCCTCTGACTCTGTCGTCCCTGGATCCAGACAAACAACAACTGCGGGGGCAGCCTCAGAAGCAGCAGCAATCTGTTTAGGTGCTGATGCCAGCGCCACCAGAGGACCAGCGGTGCTGTCTAAAGTCCCCCATGCATCCTGACTCGTGGCAGAGCCGGAACCAGAGGCTCGCAGGGTGGAGGATGGGCCTGCAAGTGTTCGACTCCGCCTTGAACGGACTTGAGTAGTAGTTGCGAAAACTGAGCTCATGTCCTGTGCATGTGTGGGCACGGTGCGCGAATTACACTCGCATGCGGTGCCGTGAAAGTTTGTATAGCTAAGACTCCGATGACTCCTACTAGTGCGCAGGTTTTGGTCCTCGGTTTGTGACCGCTCGCGAGGAAAAATCTGAGTTCAAACGGACAGAATGGAAGGTGGAGGCAATCACGCTACTTACGACGAGACAACGGGATCCACTCAAATCAGGTAATCATTCAGTCGACCAACCAGTGACAGTGCATCATTAATTAACCAAAGTGATGTTTATGTTAATGTGAATGAATATCGTCACGGGTTTTGGCAAAACCAGGATGACCGGAGGAAGGAAGGAATTGCTCCATACCCTGGTCCAGAGGCATATCCGGGCTGCGAAGCATGCTGGGAACGAGTTTTTAGGGCCGTCTTCACCTCGAGCTTGCCAGGAGATGAGATGTCGCACCCTGATGAATTGTTGCTGACAATCGTTATCGCTGACCAGCAACCCATAGATAGAAAGAAAGTAAACGAATGAGTTAGAAGTTTGGAGAGGACCTCCGGTCCTCGCCTTGTTTTGTCCCTGACGAATAAGGGATACCAGCCATGAGGATCCACCACTCATTTCAGAGAGCGCCGGAAACCGAACGCATCGCGCTCAACTTACCCCGGGTATTAGGCGACGCCGCTAGAGCCGATACCGCCGCATCCAGACCTCCATGGGCAGCGGCATGGGCAGCGGCATGGGCAGCGGCATGGGCAACACCACCGGGGACAGCAGCACGGGCAACGCCACCGGGGACAGCAGCACGGGCAACGCCACCGGGGACAGCAGCACGGACAGCGACGGGGGCAACACCGGGGACGCGGGCAGCAACGACCGCAACCATACCCGCCGCCATACCCGCCGCCATACCCGCGACGCAGGCCTCCACCATATCCACCTCTTTGAGCCGCAGCTGTCTGAACACAGAGAGCGAGAGCAGCGATAAGTAGAACGAGCCAAAGGCCCTTTCGAGTGACTGTAACTTGGAGCATTCTCTCAAATGGTTTCAAGTAAGCGCTTCTTTGATCTGGCCAATTGCCACAAATCAGTCGGTCCGACTCTGCTTGACTTCGAGAGCGTGTTTCGTAACTTCAAGGCAATATGCAGCTGTGGCTTCGGTGCGCGTGAGAATCTCTGGCAGATCGTTGATGGGGTAGGCAAAGATGAGGACGAGGAAATGTATCACATACCGCTACATGGTCATCGAGCTCATTAAAGTTGCCAACCCCATAGAGGCGAAGTGAAGCCAATCACTTGTCACTCAATGGATTCTCGCGATGTGCACAAGATCCGAACAGCTGTATCCCTCCTTGTCATCAGCTCCACTAAATCGGACGCTAAAGGTAAATGCGCTTGGCAGGCATTTCAAGCAGTGAATGCCACCTCCCCCCTCCCCCCCCACCCCCCCCCCCCCCCCCCCCTCCCACACCAATTTCCCCCCCCCCCCACCCCCACCCCACTAATTTTTCTACACCTTCTCATTTTTCTTTATATCTTCTTCTTTCCCCCCTCCTCCCCCCCTCCCCCCCCCCGCCCACAACA
>Ga0180217_1000330_pt1 | contig 82602 bp, 71 predicted proteins | sample eDN3rd37CBELigOP_FD_128521 | JGI IMG/M metagenome (GOLD analysis project Ga0180217, IMG submission 128521) | Enriched Organic Plus compost microbial communities from Emeryville, California, USA - eDNA 3rd pass 37_C BE-Lig OP (version 2) (version 2) ...
GGCCCCGAACTGCGGGGTCGAGTGGATGTCGATCAATCCCACCTCATGGCCGCTCTGAAGGCCCTCGATGATCGGGCACTCCGGCCGCTCGTTGCCGTGGCAATGCTTTGCGAGGTGCTTCAGGGTCGCGGCCATCTCCTGCAACTCCCGCGCCTTCCGCTCCAGGATCTCCACATGCTCGAGGGCGATCCGCTTCACGTCCGTGCTGGCGCGTTGCCGATCACGCCACAAGGTGACGAGCTCCGAGATCTGCTCGACCGAGAAGCCGAGGTCGCGGGCCCGCCGGATGAAGCCGAGGGTGTTGACGTCGTTCTCGGAGTACACCCGGTACCCGGCTTCCGTGCGAACCGTCTTCGGGATGAGCCCGATCGACTCATAGTAGCGGATCATCTTGGCCGATACACCTGAAGCGTCTGCTGCCTGTCCGATGTTCATGGTCTACCTCTCCGTTCTTCCTTGAAATCTTGATCAGCCGATTGCGACGGGGGCAAGCGCCTCGGCAATGCGGGGCTTCTGCGATTGGAAGGTCCCATAGAAGACCTGGTCGCCGATGACGGTGATCGGTGCAACGCGTACCCCGGTGCGGGCCTTGGCCTCGGCCATGATCGCAGGATCCGTCAGGTCACGTTCCTCGAAGGACAGTCCGAGGCGGGTCAGCCACGCCTTGAGGACATGGCAGTCGGGGCAGGTCGGGGTCGTGTAGAGCACGACGGAAGGATAAGAAGACATCGTTCAACTCCATGGAAGAAGGCCGGGTCCGCCGTCGTTGGCGGACCCGGTCCGATCAGCGGGTGGCAAGGGCAGCAGGCGCTGCATCCAGGCCCGTTTCGAGGGCGTCATTCGTCATGGCAGGCTGGAATCCCCTCAGCCGCAGGGCATTGCCGAGGACGAACACGCTCGAGAGCGCCATGGCTCCGGCCGCCACGACCGGCGACAGCAGGGTGCCGTCGATCGGGTAGAGGATGCCCGCGGCCACGGGGATCAGCAGCACGTTGTAGGCGAAGGCCCAGAACAGGTTCTGCTTGATGTTGCGGATCGTGGCCTTCGACAGCGCGATGGCGTTCGCGACGCCGCGCAGGTCGCCGGACATGAGCACCACGTCGGCGCTCTCGATGGCGATGTCGGTGCCCGTGCCGATGGCGAGGCCGACATCCGCCTCGGCCAGGGCCGGGGCGTCGTTGATGCCGTCGCCGACGAAGGCCACCTGGCGGCCACCCTCGCGCAGCCGCTTCACGACCTCGACCTTGCCGTCCGGGAGGACCTCGGCCACGACTTGGTCAATGCCGACCTGGCGGGCGATGGCCTCTGCCGTGCGACGGTTGTCGCCGGTGATCATCGCCACCTTCAGGCCGAGGGCATGGAGGGCGGCAATCGCCTGAGGGGTTGAGGCCTTGATCGGGTCGGCGACTGCGATGATGGCGGCGAGCTTGCCGTCGATGGCCGCGTAGAGCGGGCTTTTGCCTTCGTCTCCGAGGCGGTCGGCAGCCGAGGCGAACGCTGCCACGTCATAGCCGAGCTTCACCATGTAGCGGTCGGCGCCGATCTCGATCTTCCGTCCCTGGACGGTCGCCGAGACACCGTAGCCTGGCACTGCGTCGAAGCCGTCCACGGAAGCCAAGCTCAACCCACGTCCTTTGGCCGCCTCGACGATCGCCTCCGCGATCGGGTGCTCGGACCGGGTCTCGACGGCGGCAACGAGCGCCAGAACGTCAGCATCCACGAAACCTGAGGCGACGATGAGGTCGGTGAGCTCGGGACGGCCCTTGGTGAGGGTTCCGGTCTTGTCGAGCGCCACCACCTCGACGCCCTTCAAGCTCTGGAGTGCTTCGCCCTTCCGGAAGAGGACACCGAGTTCGGCGCCGCGGCCCGTGCCGACCATGATGGAGGTCGGCGTGGCAAGCCCCATGGCGCAAGGGCAGGCGATGATCAGCACGGCGACCGCATTGACCAAGGCGAAGGTCATGGCGGGCTCAGGGCCGAAGACGAGCCAGACCAGGAAGGTGAGGGCGGCTGCCGCCATGACGGCCGGCACGAACCACATGGTCACCTTGTCGACCAGGGCCTGGATCGGAAGCTTGGAACCCTGCGCCTGCTCGACCATGCGGATGATCTGGGCCAGCACCGTGTCGGCCCCGACCTTGGTCGCCCGGAAGGTGAAGCTGCCGGTCTTGTTGATCGTGCCACCAACGACGGGTGCGCCAGCCGCCTTCTGCACGGGAACGGGCTCGCCCGTGATCATCGCCTCGTCGACGAAGGAGGAGCCCTCGGTCACCTCACCGTCGACCGGCACCTTCTCGCCAGGGCGAACCTGGACCAGGTCGCCTGCGCGAACCTGATCGAGCGGGACTTCGACCGTCTCCCCATTGCGGACGACGCGGGCCGTCTTGGCCTGCAAGCCCATCAGCCGCTTGATCGCCTCGGAAGTGCGTCCCTTGGCCTTGGCCTCGAGCGTGCGGCCAAGGAGGATCAGCGTGACGATGACGGCCGCTGCCTCATAGTACACGTTCACGGTACCGGCGGGCAGGACCGAGGAGGCGAAGGTCGCCACCACCGAGTAGCCGTAGGCGGCGGCCGTGCCGAGTGCCACGAGGGAGTTCATGTCGGGCGCAAGGCGCATCAGCGCCGGGATGCCCTTCCGGAAGAAGCGCAGGCCGGGGCCGAACAGGACCAGCGTCGTCAGGACGAACTGGAGGTACCAGCTCTCCCGGTGTCCGATCGTGTCCATGACCCATTCATGGACGCCCGGGATGAGGTGAGAGCCCATCTCCAGGGCGAAGACGGGCAGGGTCAGGAGGGCTGCGAGACCGAGGGACCGCGTCAGCGCGCGGTACTCCCGCTGGCGGCCTTCGCGCTCGCGGTCGGCGACAGGCTCGTCGCCCACGCGGCGGGCCTCGTACCCGACGTTCCGGACGACCTCCTCGAGGACGGCCGGGGTCACCACGCCCGTCAGGTGGCGGATGGTGGCCTTCTCGGTTGCGAGGTTGACGGACGCCCCAAGCACCCCGGGGGCAGCCTTGAGGGCTTTCTCGACGCGGCCCACGCACGAGGCACAGGTCATGCCCTCGATGGCAAGCTCCGTCGTGTCCTCGGGTACGGAGTAGCCTGCGTTCTCGACGGCCTGGGCTGCGCCGGCAGGATCCGCCGGGCCATGGAAGGTGATCTCGGCACGCTCGGTCGCCAGGTTCACGTTCGCCGCCGTGACGTTCGGCAGGCCCGCCAGGACCTTCTCGACCCGTCCGACGCACGAGGCGCAGGTCATGCCTTCGATGGGCAGGGACAGCGTCGCCCCCGTGTTTTCCGTTCGCCTTGCAGTGCCGCTGGCCATCGCCGTTTCTCCTTGGTCATTCGACTTAGGAGAGGTGTAGTCCTTCCAACGATGGTAGGGTCAAGCGCCGAATTCAAGTTGGTGCGGACCTCAGGTTCGGCGCTGCCTCCGACGGGCTTCGTGCAAGTTGTCGAGGCCGTGCTTCGTCATGCAGCCGAGCACGTTAAGATCATCCAGGCCTCTGCGGCGAGCGGGAACCTGGCGGCCCGGAAACTGTACTACGACCTTGGCTTCCGGGCGTTCGGCTTTGAGGCTCAAGCGCTCAAGATCGATGGTCGCTGCCACGATGAAGAGCACATCGCCCTGAGCCTGCGGCCCGCATGGCCCGTTTCCCGTCCCGGCAGTTCCTGGCGAGCGGTCTCCGGACCGGCCCGCTGGCTACTTGCCGCGGTCGGCAAGCCACTTCCTCATCATCGCAATCTCACCTTCCTGGGCCTTGATCACCTCTTCGGCGAGCTTGCGGACCTCTGGATCATGGCCGTACTCGATCACGTCTTTCGCCATATCGATCGCGCCCTGATGGTGGGGGATCATGCCCCGCATGAAGTCGATGTCGGCGTCTCCGGTGAACTGGACCATCATGCCCTTATGCATGCTGTCATTGGCGGCGATGTAGGCTTTCGTCGATGGGCTGTCGGATGCCGGCATCGAACGGCCTGACCTATCGTGATTTCGCATGGGATCATCCGAGTCCATTTGGCCCTGTGCCGTCGCGGGGCCGGCGCTGACGGCGACCGAACCCGCGACGGGGATCAGGGCGAGGTCGTTCATGATGTCGGTCGGGTTCAGTTCGTGGTTGCCGGATAACCGGCTTCCTCGAGTGGCTCTAGGCCGCTGGCGCGAGGTCCGGGGTGAAGAACACGTCCGCATGCAGATCCCGCGATTGCAGCCCTCGCCGTTGCAGCACTCGGCCCGTCGCTTCCACCATTGCCGGCGGCCCTACCACGTAGGCTTTCCAGCCATCAAGGTCGGTCAGATCCGACGCGATCGCATCGGCGACAAGGCCCGTGCGATGTGCCGTGGGGGCATCGGGTTCCGACAGGACCGGAATGAAGGTCAGGTTCGGATGAGTGGAACTCAACGCCGTGAACCATTCGACGAGATAGAGGTCCCGTTCCGACCGCGCCCCGAAGTACACATGGATGGGCTGTTCCAGTCCGGCGACCGCGGCAGCCGCCACGATGGCCTTGATCGGGGCGAGTCCCGAGCCTCCCGCCACGCAGAGGATCGGGCCCGCATGCCGTTCGCGCAGGTAGGCGCTCCCGAAGGGGCCTTCGACCTGAACGGCGTCCCCGATCCTCAGGCCCGACGTCATGCGCGTGCTGGTGATGCCGTCCGGCACCCGCCGGACGAAGAACTCGAGGTGATCCTGTCCCGGCAAGCTGGCCATGGAGTAGTCCCGCGGGGGCGCTCCGGGGAGCGTGATCCTGGCATATTGTCCCGGCGAATACGTGAAGGGACCTCCGCTTTCGACCGCAAGCCGAATGTGCCGGATGTCATGGGTGGCGCTCGATGTGGAGATGACCCGGCAGGGAAGGTTCTGACGCGGATACTCCGGCGGCACCTCGTCCTGACCCGGCAGCAGGATCGATCCATCCGTGCGGGGCACGGCCCTGCATGCGAGGATGTAGCCGTCCTGGCGCTCGGCGTCGGACAGGGCAAACCGCGTGTGTGCCAGCATCTCCACATCGCCTTCGACGAGGCGCGTCTTGCATGCGCCGCATCGTCCGGATCGGCAGCCGTGCGGATAGTCGATGCCGGAAGCGAGTGCGGCATCAAGGATCGTTTGATCCGCCTGGACCCGGATGACACGGTTCGTGCCGTGAACGGACATGAGGTGAGCCATTCCGTCCTCCTCAGCCCAGAACCGTCATCGTGAGTGCTTCGAAGATGGCTCTTTTCTGCTCCCCGAGCGGACCGGAGATGGCGTGTCCATCCACGACGGTGAGTGGATCGGACCGACGGGTCCCCGTCGGGCACGACAGTCGCTGCTCGTCGAACGGGATGCCCATCTGCTTCAACCACCCCGTCAACAGGTTGCAGTCTGAGCATTCCGGGGTCGTGTAAAGTGTTACCGCTGAATTCATTCGTGTCATGACAGGTGTTCCTCCGATCTGAGGAAGGTGTGGGGCTTCCAACGCTGGCAGGGTCAAGGAGGATGAACGATCTCGTCGCGATCCCTATGCCTCGAGCGGTGCGGAGGACGGCGCACGCGTCCGCCTGCCGCTCGTGATCACGTAGAACACCGGCGTGAGCACCAGGCCGAACAGCGTGACGCCGATCATCCCGAAGAAGACGGCGACACCCATCGCCTGGCGCATCTCCGCGCCTGCCCCGGTCGCGAGCACCAGGGGGACCACGCCCATGACGAAGGCGAGCGAGGTCATCAGGATCGGACGCAGGCGGAGGCGGGCCGCTTCGATCGCAGCCTCGATGGGCGTCAGCCCTTCGCCTTCCTTCGCACGGGCGAACTCGACGATCAGGATCGCGTTCTTCGCCGCGAGGCCGACGAGGACCAGCAGCCCGATCTGCGTGAACACGTTGTTGTCCCCACCGGTCCACCAGATGCCCGCGATCGCCGAGAGCAGCGCCATCGGGGCGATCAGCAGCACCGCGAGCGGCAGGGTGAAGCTGTTGTACTGCACCGCCAGGATCAGGTAGGCGAGCACCACGGCCAGCGGGAACACCCAGAGGCCCGCATTGCCCGCAAGCTTCTCTTGCAGCGTCAGGTCGGTCCACTCGAAGCTCATGCCCGGGGGCAGCGTCTCCGCCGCGATCCTTTCCATGGTCGCCACGGCTTCACCGGAGCTGTAGCCCGGGGCGGGCATGCCGCTCACGTCGGCTGCGGGATAGCCGTTGTAGCGGATCATGCGATCGGGCCCCGCGGCATCCCGGGCCGAGACGAACGTCGACAGCGGGACGGTCCTGCCCTCGCCATTGCGCGCATGGAGTCGCTCGATGGCACTGGCGTCGCTGCGGAAGGGTGCGTCCGCCTGGACGGTGACCCGGTACGTGCGGCCCTGAAGGTTGAAGTCGTTGACGTAGAGCGAGCCGAGGTAGACCTGGAGCGCCTCGAAGGCCGCGTCGATGGGCACCCCGTGCGACTTCGCCTTCTCGCGATCGAGCTCGAGCGCGACCTGGGGAGCGTTCACGCCGAAGCTGGTCATGAGGCCCGTCACGCCGGACGTCTGTCCCGCCTTGGCCATCAGGGCCTGCGTTGCCTGCGCGAGAGCCTGGGTGCCGTGGCCCGCCCTGTCCTCGACGAGCATCTTGAAGCCGCCGGTCGATCCGAGGCCCGGAACCGGCGGGGGCGGGAACACGCCCACGAAGCCGTCCCGGATGCCGAGGAGTTTCGCCTGGAGCCGGCCGGCAATGGCCGTCGCCGCCAGCTCCGGTGTCCGGCGCACGTCGAACGGATCGAGCATCGCGAAGAACACGGCCGCGTTGGGCAGGTTCACGAAGCCGTTGATCGACAGACCCGGGAAGGCAACGACGCTCTCGACGCCGTTCTCGGCCAGCGCAAGCTCGGAGACCTTGCGCGTGACCTCGTCGGTACGGTCGAGCGACGCTCCGGCAGGAAGCTGGACGATGCCCACCAGGTAGTACTTGTCCTGGGAGGGCACGAACCCCGCCGGCACGGCCGAGAAGCCCACCCAGGCCGCCCCGAGCAGGGCGCCGTAGACGATGACGACGAGAGTCCCGAAGCGCACCGCCCGCCGCGTCAGGCCGGCATATCCGGCCGACGCCGCGTCGAACCCGCGGTTGAACAGGCGGAAGAACCAGCCCAGCGCGGTGTCGAGAAGCCGGGTCGGGAGGTCCGGCCGGGCATGGTGATCCCTCAGGAGCAGGGCAGCCAATGCCGGGCTCAACGTCAGCGAGTTGACGGCCGACAGCACGGTCGAGACGGCGATCGTGAGGGCGAACTGGCTGTAGAACTCCCCGGTGAGGCCGGACAGGAAGGCCGTCGGAACGAAGACGGCCGCCAGCACGGACGTGATCGCGATGATCGGTCCGGTCACCTCGGCCATGGCCCTGTGGGCCGCCTCGCGCGGCGTGGCGCCGAGGCGGATATGACGCTCGACGTTCTCCACGACGACGATCGCATCGTCCACCACGATGCCGATGGAGAGCACCAGGCCGAAGAGGGACAACGTGTTGAGCGACGAACCCATCAGGTGCATGACGGCGAACGTGCCGACCAGGGAGACCGGCACCGCCACGAGCGGGATGATCGCGGCCCGCCAGCTCTGGAGGAACACGACGACCACCAGCACGACGAGGAGGACGGCCTCCGCCAGCGTCATCAGCACGGCTTCGATCGATGCCCTGACGAAGATCGTGGGGTCGTACGCGATCCGGTGCTCGACCCCTGCCGGGAAGGTGCCGGCGAGCTCTGCCATCCTCGCCCTCACGCCGGCCGTCGTGTCGAGCGCGTTGGCCCCGGGCTGCTGCACGATCTGGATCCCGACGGCGGGCTTGCCGTCAAGCAGGCTGCGGAGGGAGTAGGCATCGGCGCCGAGCTCGATGCGCGCGACCTCGCCGAGACGCGTCACCCGGCCGTCGGCCGTCGTGCGCACGACGATGTCGGCGAATTCCTGCTCGGTGACCAGGCGCCCCCGGGCGGAGAGCGTCACCTGGAGCGGAGCCGCCGCATGGGGCGGGGCACCGAGCGAGCCGGCCGCCACGTCCGCGTTCTGCTCCCGGATGGCCTGGACGACGTCGCCCGCCGTGAGTCCGCGGGAGGCAATCCTCTCCGGATCGAGCCAGACCCGCATGGAATACTCGCCGGCCCCCCAGACCACGACGTCGCCGACGCCGGGCAGCCGCCGCAGCTCATCGCGGATGTTGAGCGTGGCGTAGTTGGACATGAACAGCGTGTCCCGGCTCGCATCCGGCGAGACGAGATGGACCACCATCAGCATGTCCGGCGAGGTCTTCTGGGTGACGACGCCGATCCGTTGCACGGTCTGCGGCAACCGCGGGATCGCCCGGGTGACCCGGTTCTGGACCTGGATCTGGGCGGTGTCCGGGTCGACCCCGTGCTCGAAGGTGAGGGTCAGCGAAAGGCTGCCGTCGACCGTCGACTGCGACGACATGTAGACCAGACCGTCGGTGCCGTTCAGCTCCTGCTCGATGGGGGCGGCCACCGTCTCGGCAATGGTCTCGGGGCTCGCGCCCGGATAGCTGGCCCGGACCATGACGGTGGGTGGCGTCACCGCCGGATACTCGCTCAGCGGGAGCCGGCCGAGGCTCATCGCGCCGGCGAGAAGGATCAGGACGGACAGGACCGTCGCGACGATCGGACGGTCGATGAAGTACGATGGGAACCTCATGGCTTCCCTCCTTCGGCCGATGCCGTCACGGAGGCGACCGGCGACACCTTCATGCCGGGCCCCGCAAGGCCTTTCAGGATGACCCGCTCGTTCGGCGCGAGGCCGGAGAGCACGACGCGCTTGCCCGGTTCGGGCGTCGCCCCGAGAACCACCGGCCGTGCCTCGACGGTGTTGTCGTCGCCGACCACCAGGACCATGCGCCCGCCCGCACCGGCGGCCACGGCGCGCTCGTCGACGAGCAGGACATCGCGGGGCTCGCCCAGGTCGAGGCGGACACGGGCGAACAGGCCCGGGGCAAGGCGTCCGTGCGGGTTCGGCAGGACCGCCCTGACCCGCACCGTTCCGGTGGTGCGATCGACCGTGTTGTCGACGAAGTCGACTTGGCCGCGATGGGGTCTGTCAGCATCGGTGGTAAGGCCGACCGCAACCCCGAGCCTTTCCTGGCGGGCGCGGTCGGGCCGATCGGCCAGGAATCCCAGGTAGCGCGCCTCGTCCACGTCGAACGTGACCTTCACCCGGTCGACCGCGACGATGCCGGCCAGCACCGTCCCGCCCGTCGATGACGCCACGACATGGTTGCCTCGCGTCAGGGCGGTTGCCCCGATCCGGCCGCCGATCGGTGCCCGGACCTCAGTGAACGTGAGATCGAGCTCCGCTGCCGCGACGGCCGCTTCCGCCGCGGCGACCTCGGCCGCAAGCGTTCCCTCATGGGCGACAGCGGCCTCGAGCGCATCACGGGAGGCTGCCGCCCTTTCCATGAGTTCGGCGGTTCTGGCGCGGCGGCTTTGGGCCAGCTTCGACTGCTCCCTCTTCTGCCGGAGGGCCGCCTCGGCCTGCTCCAGGGCGATCCGGTACGGCCGCGGATCAATGCGAAAGAGAAGGTCGCCTTCCTTGACATGATCGCCGTCGCGAAAGGTGACCTCATCGATCACGCCGCTGACCCGCGCCTGGACCGCGACGGATTCGAACGCCTCGATCCGGCCCATGAATTCCGCGGTTTCCGCAAGCGTGCGGGTCTCCGGGCTGATGACCTCGACGGGCGGGGCGGGCGAGGCCGCCTGGGCCTGCACCGGGCCCGGCGGGGAGGGAAGGAATTGCGGGGCAACGGCAACGGCGACACCCGCCGCGCCGGCCCCCATCAGCGTTAGCCACATCGATCTCATGACCGGCTCTCCATCGAAAATAGCCATCTCCGGAGCGAGTCCGGCGGCATCTGACGGGGAGTGTCGCGCTTCCAACGATTGGAGGGTCAAGGGCCCGCCGACCGTCTCATCCGGAACGCCTGTCGGCTCCATGCTGGCAGCTTTGGAAGGCGCGCTATTCCATGAGCTTGCGTGTGATCCAGTTCCTTGCGGTCATCCTGACCGCTCTCGCCCTGATCCCCGCTGGGGCGCACCTGTTCGAGTTGCCGAACAAGATTGACCTGCCCTAGGATGCTTATCTGACCGTTCAGGGCATTTATGTCGTCTGGGCTTGGTTCGACATCATCGACGGAGCGGCGTTTGTCCTTAACGTCCTCCTGGCAATCAGGCTGCGGTGGCAGCGTCTGGCATTCCATTTCGCCATAGTCGTCGCAGCGTCTTCGTCGTCTTCTTCGCGATCTTCTTCCCGTGGACGTTCGGGGCCAACCAAGTCACCTTTAATTGGAAGTACCTGCCGGACGATTGGGGTCAGTTGCGCGTAGCATGGGAGTATTCGCACGCGGCGAATGCGGTCGTGATGCTCATCGCTCTCTGTGCGGCGATCACTGCTCGTCCTAATTGAGGCTTTCCAGGGCGCTACGCCATGTGAAGGCGGTCGCGACGTCAGCCACAGCACGACGACCGGACAGATGTCGAGGCAGGCTAATCTGGCCAGCAGGCCGTGCGCAGCACTAGGGCTGCGCCATTGCATCAGAAGCGCCCCGACCGGAGGGGACAGTGCCTGGGCAAGCAGGCTCGACATCGCCAGCTTGCCCATGAGCGAGGAGGAGCCATTAGGTTAACCAGATTTCTGTGAAGAAAAGCGCCTGCGCTCAAAGTTGAGATTGCCTCCTGTTATCCATATCCAAAATGATGCTCGCATATCTGTCGATATCCGTTCGAAGGATGAAGAGGCAGAGGACACAATGTCGATGATAACTTCTTCCTGCTGGGGCTAATAAAAACAAGGTAAGACCAAGTCTAGGTGGGAAATGATGTAGTCGGTTGTTCGTCGACTACACCAATCGAGGGGCTGGGATGGGCCAAGATGATCTGTTTACCCGTATCGGCGTAAGCACCGGCGAGGACACTGTGCCCATCTCCCCGGAACCGCTACCGCCACTGCACCTTCCCGAACTTCGCTACATCGAGAAGATGAGAATCGGGATGAGGTTCTGTCTGCTCGCACCATCTGAAGACTATGCGGTCGAACGAATATCCTCGGTAAGCATCTCTCGTAAGCGTGATGTCCCACTCTATCACCTCGCCAATGGCGATGTGATTGCGGTCGTCGACAAGAAACTGTCGAGCGTCCCGGCTGGTGTCACCGGCGTGTTGATCCGTGAAGAGGGACGGAGGCCACGATGGCAATCCCATCGGCATCTCGATGACTTTGCCTCCCGCTTCAAGGCTGCCCCCCAGTCAGTCGCTGCCGGCATCGAGAAGTCATGGAAGGACGGCTTTCGCTTCAAACCCGAATTCGCAGACGAGAAGGGCCAGGTCGCACCAGGCGATGAAGGTCTCAGACCACCGCAGATCGGAGCCTTGTATGCGATCGGTGCCCATTGGAGCGTCTTCGCGACCGAACCAGCAACAGTCGTGATGCCGACTGGCACTGGCAAGACAGAGACGATGCTTTGCGCGGTCATAAATTACAGGCGCGGTCCAACCTTGGTCGGTGTCCCGTCGGACGCACTCCGATGGCAGATCGCTCGGAAGTTTGAAAGCCTCGGCCTCCTGCGCAAGCTCGGCATGGTCGATCACAGAATCCATAACCCGGTCGTCGGCGTTGTCACCCGGGAGCCAAGGGCCAAGGAAGACCTAGAACTTTTCCGGGGATGCAATGTCATAGTCGGCGTGATGTCCTCACTGGCTGGATCCGCCACTGCGCATCTCTTTCCTGATATCGCGGCTGCGACAAGCACTCTCTTCGTCGACGAGGCACATCACATTTCCGCAGATACTTGGAGTGCCTTCCGTAAACACTTCCGTGAGCATAGGGTGGTCCAGTTCACAGCGACACCGTTTCGCCAGGATGGTAAGCTCGTTGATGGCCGAGTGATCTTCAGCTATCCACTCGCAGCCGCTCAGAAGGATGGGTATTTCAAGCCGATCAAGTTCATATCCATTTTCCAGATCGATGCCGCACGTGCAGACGAGGAAATGGCAACGGAGGCATTGAAGGCGCTCAAGGCGGATTTGGATGCTGGTCTGAACCACCTTCTCATGGCTCGATGCTCGCGCATCCAACGAGGACAGGAGCTCCTTGGACTGTACCGTCGCCTGGACCCCGGATCGCAACCAATCCTTGTTCACTCGGAAATGTCCGAGGGCGAGATCACTCGGCTTCTCGCTGACCTCCGTTCAGGCAAGAGCCGGGTCGTCGTGTGCGTCAACATGCTCGGCGAAGGATTCGATCTGCCAGAGCTCAAGATCGCCGTGCTGCATGATCTCCACAAAAGCCTACCGGTCCTACTTCAGTTCACTGGACGGTTTACGCGCAGTTCGGGCAATCGCATCGGGGAAGCAACCGTGGTTGCGAACATCGCCGACCCCAAGGTGTCCTCGAAGCTGGAGCGCCTCTATAGCGAGAGCGCGGACTGGAACCAACTGCTTAGCGAGGCGAGCTCCAATGCGGTGCGCGAACATGCCGAACTCATCGAGTTCCTCCGGAACTCCACCGACCTGATCCCAGAGGAGGATCTCGAAGGCTTACGCATTTCGAAGAACCTGCTGAGGCCGAAATTCAGCACAATCGTTTATAAGTGCGAAGCATTCCGGCCGAAGGCGTTTCACGAAGCCCTTCCTGATAACACTTTCGTCCACGCGGCTTGGTACAACGAACCCGCGTCCCTCCTGTTTTTCGTTACGCGTCGCGAGGACAGAACGCGTTGGACCCGAAGCAAGAAGATCGCTGATCGCCAGTGGGATCTATACGTCCTTTTCCATGACGCGGAGGCAGGCCTCCTCCATGTAAACTCGTCTGACAAAGGCAGTCTGCATGAAACCTTGGCGACAGCCGTTGGTGCGGGCGAAAGAATTGAGGGAGAACCTATCTTCCGCTCACTCGGTGGGATCAACCGCCTCATCTTCAATAATATCGGCCTCCGCAAGTACGGCCGGCGAAACATGAGCTTTGCCATGTACACGGGTGCCGACGTAAAGTCGGCGCTCACACAGGTCGAGACGACGAACGCAACCAAATCGAACCTGGATGGCCGGGGCTGGGAGGGCGGCACAGTCGTTGCTCCCGGATGTTCGGCCAAGGGACGGGTCTGGTCCAAGGCACAAGGTACGATCCCCCAATTGGTAAAATGGTGCATACCGGTGGGGCGCAAATTGCTCGATCCGAAAATCGACGTCGATAAGATCCTGCAAAACCTGCTGATCCCGACGGAGGTAAAGGACGAGTTCCCGGACGAACAGATCCTCTCGGTCGATTGGCCGACGGAAACGCTCAAGACCTCTGACGAACGCATTGCATTGGTAAAGGACGGGGTTGAGGTCCCGATGGCTTACTGCGAGTGGCAGCATGACCCTGCTAAGTCAAACCGTACCCGGATCGCGTTCCAGCTCGTCTCGGCTTGCGGCACGTTCGACGATCAATTCTCGTTGGAATTCGATCTGCTCAAGGGATATCGCTTCGTTGGTTCTGAACGCATTCGGATCAAGCATGGCAGGATGGATAGGGCACTGATCGAGTACTTGTACGATTATCCATTGCTTATCCGTTACGTCAGTCTCAAGGAGCTTGAAGGCGACCTTCTGTTCGAACAGAACGACGCAACGCCAGTCCGTATCGAAGAGAGCCAACTCCAGGCGTGGGACTGGAACGGCGTCGACATTAACGTCGAATCCACGTGGAGGAACGGTGTGGAGCGACCGCGCTCGGTACAGTCGAAGGTTGCCGAATACTATCGCGACCAGGGATTCCACATTGTCTTTGATGACGATGATGCAGGCGAAGCGGCTGATCTCATCTGTCTCAAGGAGACGCCAGAAGCCATTTACCTCACGCTTGTCCACTGCAAATTCTCAGGTAAGCCCGATCCTGGGGCGCGCGTGAAGGACGTGGTCGAGGTCGCCTCCCAAGCCGTCCGATCAGCGACTTGGCGTGGGAACTTTGAGCGCCTGCACCGGCACATGATCGCCCGGGCCAAGCTGTCGGGCAGCGGCAGTGCTGCTCGCAATCGCTTCGTGACTGGATCGCTACCGCGTTTGGGTGAAATCGCGAAGGCAACCCGCATGAAGCCGCTCGAAATGGAAATAGTAATCGTACAACCCGGGGTAAGACGCTCTGGCCTTACAGAAGATCAAGCGATGGTTCTCGGCTCCGCAGCAACCTATCTTCGCCAAACTGTCGATGTCGAACTTGAAGTGGTTTGCTCACCATAGGTAGCTTGGCAAGAGTTGCTGGCCCAATTTCTGTTTGGTGTTTGCACGTCCACACAGGCGGGATGGTCGGCAACTGGCACGCGGCGGAGGTACGCGGAATGTCTGTAATGCGGCGATAACCGGACTTTGGGGCGAAAGCCGATTGCCTGGGTCCGTTCGCTTCGTGCAGCATGGACCCGTGTCTTTTCGTGTCTATTCGCCGCCGCGTTCTGTGGCGGGCGCCGGTATGGAAGGGACCTTCTGATGGTAATGGGTCACATCGCCGATCAGGATTTCGGCAAGTCCATCGATCTCCTGCACTACGCGGTCGATCTGGCGGTATTCCGGGCCGCCGATTGGGATGTCGGCCAAAGTCCGCGTGAGGAACTGGCGGGTCGGCCGCAGGGACTCCAGGATCCTGTCGGCGACCTCCGGTGTCATGAAGCGCCGGGACTTTCTCGAATGGCCGTGTCGCATTGAGTCGAGTCCTCGAAGTTCGGCATTCGCTCGAGCAGATGATAGGACGATGATGCCAACCTGGTGCGAAGTGCCATCAGGTGGTTACACGATGGCTGGAGCCGGCGCGGCCCGACGTGGCGCCAATCCGCCCGCGCACGTAACCGAAGGACAGGGCTGAAGCCAGACGTTCAATGCGCTGCTCCTGGATCTGCTGTTCGATGAGAAGCGCCTTAATCGCGGATCTCGGATCGCCGCCGCAGGCCTCGATCGCGGCTGTGACATCGGCCTCCATCTCGTCCGGGCTGCAAGCAGGCTGAACCTGATCCATCATCGTCACCTCCTTTGAGAGAAGCGACCTTACTGATTCCCGTTATGGCCCGCCACAGAAATGTTCTTTATTTGTTCGCGGCCTGTGAAATGCGTGCGAAACTCCACAATTCCGTTGCGGTGTTTAGGATGCAGGTTCCCCAATGTCTTCTCCAGCTTAGGCTCGAAGAGCGCAGTGATTCCCGCTAGGTAACTGGACGATCGTTACCTAGGTTGAGCGCACGGATCACATCGGCACCGAGGGACTGCGTGTTCTTGGTCTCTCCCTTGGGGTTCAGGAGGCTAACACCAAGGTCGGCAGCAATGGGCCTGAGGACATCTTTGACGACTACGGGCTGGATGACTCCGTCGCGCAGGATGCGGATCGCGCCGCTCTCATATCGGACGATCTCGAAGTCAGAATGTCTCGCTCTCGCTGTGACACGCAGGTCCTCGACGGGGCGCTTCTCCCGTTGGGTTCCCTGTGCGATGGAGTACACGTACTTGCCGTCGCCGAGCCGCATCTTGCCCTTGGCTGACTCTGCGGTTTCATCGAGGAGTTCCTCGACCGAAATACCCAGTTCGTCGTCGACGTTGACGCGAAGGACTATGACCCTGTCGACGTACTCGAACGTCGAGAGATTGAAGGAGACATGGGGGGAGGTGGTGACCGTCTTGACGGAGATGCGCTCGTTCGAGGAGGACACGACATCGTATCCCCGCTGGTTGGTTTCGAGGGCCATCTGGCCACGGGTGATCATCGCGGCATAGAGTTCGCCGATACGGCCCGTGAGGTGGTTCAACTCGGCCGGAGCCACTCCCCAGCTCAACTCCTTCTCGAACCAGGCGAGTGCCTCGGCAAGTGATTGGATAATCTGAACCTGGGTCAGTGTCGGCGTGGGTTTGCTGGATTCCAACATGACTCCAGAGCCGGTCCTTGCTGTAGCGGTTTCTCGTATGGTCATTCCAAAATCGGACCGCGTCTAGGCCGATCCTCTAGCTAGTCGAAGAGCCGCCTCGAAGCGAGCGCGTGTCCCCTGCTTGATCCGTGATAGCCCGAACTTCTCCGCCATGAGGCGAATGACGACTTCCTCGTCATCCTCATCGGAGGCGAGGCTTGCGGCAAGGCTGGCCAGTTCATGGACGGGGATGTCGCCATGCGTCCGAACACCCGAGTCCGACTCCCTAAGTGGGAAGGGGCGCCCGGGATCGGCTCCCTCGGGCCAGAAAACGGTCCGGCCGTCCTCGTCGGTGCGTTCGATGTCTTGGGGGACCACCCCGAGCACGATTTCTCGGATCTTGCCCGCCGCGCGTTGAAAACCGTGGGCGCGGGCCAGTCGCTGGACCAGAACGTCATCGAAGATCGGTCCCTCGGTCCGGATCACGTGACGCACCATCTCCCTGAGCTTTGGGCGGTAGGTCGGGTCGTAGAAGCGCTCTCCGTCGGGGGCATGGCCGCTGTCATCCACCGTTGCGGGGACGTAGATGCCCTGCGGGGTCGGGATGACGATGGCGTCGCTGGGATCGGCCTCCCGGCGGGCGTATATGCGCTGCTCCTCTGGAGCCTCGTTATCCTGATCAGGGGCGGGTGGCATCGTTTGGCCGGCTATCGGAGGAGCCGTATCGCGCACGGCATCCCTTGATGATGGCTGCGCGTCGGTGGACTCGAGGTGGGGTGCGGGGGCAGCATCGCCTCCGGAAGACGACTGCCCGTCCGAGATCGCTTCTTCCGCCTTGGGAGTGCTGCGGTCCGCCTCGAGGTCCGCCACAAGCCTCGCATGGAGCGCCTCGAAGGCTCGCTCGGCATCCATCCACCATTCGGTGCTCCAGACCCGGCGGATGCGCCATCCGAGCTTGGTGAGGATGTGCTCCCGCAGCCTGTCGCGGTCGCGGGCCGTGGCCGACCGATGGTAGGTCGCCCCATCGCATTCGATGCCCGCGAGATAACGGCCCGGCGCGTCCGGGTGCACGACCGCAAGATCGACGCGGAACTTGGAGACGCCGATCTGCGTGTGGACCTCCCACCCGTGGGTCTCCAACGCCTTCTTCACGGCATCCTCGAATGGGGATTCGGTGTCGCGTCCCGTCGGGGCGAAGGCCTCCGCCAAGGCGCGGGGACCACGCTCCGCGAACTCGAGGAAGTGCTTGAAGTCCCGGATGGCGCGGGCGTTCGTTCGGCTGAGATCGATCTGGTCCGGCCGGAGGGTGGCGAAAACGACCATCTCCCGCCGGGCGCGGGTGATCGCCACATTCAGGCGTCTATAGCCGCCCTCCTTGTTGAGGGAGCTGATCGTGGCCACGCCCCGGTCAGGCTGGTCCGGCGCCACCGCGACGGTGAACAGGATGACGTCACGCTCATCGCCCTGCACGTTCTCCAGGTTCTTGATGAACACGGGCTCGTGCCAGCGGGTGCGGTCGAAGAAGTCCTCCAGCTCCGGAGATGCCCGCCGCTCCTGGTCGAGCAGGTTCTCCACAAGGCGCTGCTGCTCGGCGTTGAAGGTGACCACGCCCAGCGACTGCTTCCGCTCCCGGAAAGAGGGATCCTTCAGCCGCCGGACCACATCAGCCACGACCGCCTTCGCCTCCTCCTGGTTCACGCGGCCCTTGCCGCGCTCGTACACGCCCCCGGGAACGTGGACGTACCGGACGGCCTGATCCGTCGTGAGAGGGGAGGGGAAAGTCACGAGTTCGCCGCGGTAGTAGTGCTTGTTCGAGAACGCAATCAGGCTCTCGTGCTCGCTCCGGTAATGCCAGTCGAGCCGGATCTGCGGGATGTTCGCGGCCAGACATTCATCAAGGATGCTCTCCTGGTCCTCGACATCCGTGCCGTCCTCGATCTCGTCGACGCCACGCTCGCCGACGCTCGTCGGCGGCAACTGTTCGGGATCACCCACGACGATCACCTGCTTGCCGCGGGCGATCGCGCCGATGGCATCCCAGACGGGGATCTGCGACGCCTCGTCGAAGATGACCACGTCGAACGGGGCACCGTCGGGCGGGAGGTACTGTGCGATGGAGAGCGGGCTCATCATCACGCAAGGCGTCAGCTTCGTGAGCACACTCGGGATCTCGGAGAACAGCCGGCGCACGGGCATGTGCCTTGCGCGCTTCGTGATCTCGCGAGCCAGCGTTCCCCATTCGGGATCCGCCCCAAAGGCGTTGGGCGGTGGGATGTCGCCGGAAAGGTGAGCCTTGATGATGCGCTTCGACAGCTCGACGACTCGCTCGTCAGCCGCCCGGAAACGCGCGATCACGTCCTCGTGGCGGGCGGGGACGAACGAGCGCAGGACGGTGTCCCCATCCACGATGCGGTCGGCCCACCAGCGGGCATAGGCCGCCTCGAACGCGGTGGCCACCTCCTCGGGTCTGACAGAGCCCTCGGCGATGGCGGCGACCAACGGGCCGAGGCCGAGTTCGGCGGCCTGGCTGCCGGCCTTGTTCCAGAAGCACCATTCCTGCGCCCGGCCAAGGTTTCCCTTCCAGCGGGCCGCGATGGCGACCGTCTCCTCGATCCAATCCGGCCCGTGTGCAAGGGGAACGGGGCCGTCGCCGAGATCGACAAGCCGGGCGACGGCCGTGATTGCCGCCGTGGCTGCCTCCCAAGCCGACAGGAAGTGGCTGGCCGCCTCGGTGCCCACGCCTCCCGGCTCCCACAGGGCATGGTCCGCGAGCAGCCCACGCACGCGCTCGAGCATGAGGGAGCGGTCGAGGCCCAGCACATCGGCCGCCAGCACGGATACCTTCCGCGCATGCGACGCCCACTCGAGCCAGCCCTCGACCTCCGCCGTGTCAGTATCGATACCGTCCCACGACACGCCAACCGCGATGAAGGCCTCGCGGAGCCGCTCTGCGGACGCGCGCACGTCCTTCAGGTCGAGCAGCTTGACGAGTTCCACGCCGAGGTCCGTCGGCACCGGGGAGGTGGCGAAGGGCTGCAATGTCTGGCGCACCTTGTTCTGTCGGCTGCCACGGAACAGGAAGTTCGTTTCGGACGCGGTCCGCCAGTCTGCAAGAATGGTGCGGAGATCCTCCTTGAACAAGGATGCACTGTACGTGCCGGAAAGGCCGCCTTGGATGTCGGCGGCTTTCGTCTTCAGGGATTGCAAGTCCTCGATGGCGGAGCGGAGCGCCGCATGGTCGGCTGCGATGCAGGGGGCTGCCTTGCGAGCCTCGGGACGAGTGAGCAGGGCGGCCAGCAGCGCGATGGCGCGCATCGCGGCATAGGAGTTCGCCTCGGGGAGGGCGATAGCGTCGCCAATCCTGCGGGTCGCGTCCCTGAGGGGCGCGATGGCCCTCCCAAGCGCATCGAGGGCGGCGGTCAGCTCCGTGCGCCACCCAGGGCTCCATTCCAGTGTCCCGATCCCCCGCAGCGGATGCTCGGACGGATCGCCAGCCGCACGGAGCGCTGTGGACAGGTCACGGCACGTCTTGCGGAGGTTGGCGAGGAACGCCTCGTCGTGCGCCGCGTCCGGCCAGTCGAAGACCACATCCTCGAAGCGGCCACGGTGGGCCACCACGATCCCGAACGTCTGGTACGCGGACATGCCGTTGGAGCGGCGGGTGTGGAGGGCGGCCACGAGGGCGTTCAGCTCGTTCCTCAGCTCAGCCAGTTCCTCGGCCGCCTCCTTCCACTCGCGCGCGTCCGGGACCGCGCGTTCGTGCCATGAGGTCTTGAGCTGGTTGAGGATTGCCGACTTCTGCGCCTTGGAGGAGTGGACCTCGAGGCAGTAGTCGCCCAGCCCGACGTCGATCAGGCGACGCCGGACCACCTCGAGCGCCGCCGTCTTCTGCGACACGAACAGAACCTTCCGCCCCATCGCGAGCAGTTGCGAGATCATGTTCGTGATGGTCTGGCTCTTGCCCGTGCCGGGCGGGCCGTGCAGGACGAAGTCCTTGCCCCCGGCGGCCGCGAACACCGCCGCGAGCTGGGAGGAGTCTGCCGACAGGGGCGCGAACACCTCCGACGGGTGCCGTTCGTGGTCGAGCTTGGAGGGAGACGGGAAGGGCCTGTCGTCACCGTAGGAGTGCTTCGGGGTGTCGACGAGGTGGCGGACGACCGAGTTCTGCTTGAGCAGGTGCATCCGCTCGACGAGGTCGCGCCACATCAGAAACTTGGTGAAGGAGAAGGTTGACAGGACGACTTCCGGGGTCACTTCCCATCCACGCACGTCGCGCACGTGGGCACGCACGATGCTCCAGACCTTGGCCACGTCGATGCCTGAGCCGTCTGCCGGCAGCTCACCCTCGAGCTCAACCATACGCAGGTTGAAGTCCTGCCGGAGCATTTCCAGCAGGGTCGGATTGAATCGGATCTCGTCCTCATGCAGGGCGAGGCGGAAGCCGGCCCTCACGCTCGACCGCTCGAGGGAGACGGGCACGAGGAGGAGGGGAGCCTTGAGTTCCTGCCCTTTGCCCTTCTCGTCCTGCCGCCAGCGCAGGAAGCCCATCGCGAGGAACAGGATGTTCGAGCCGCCTTCCTCGAAGGCGGTGCGGGTCACGCGGTAGAGGTCGGTCAGCCGAGCGTTCAGGTCCTTTTCATCGAGCGTCGAATGAAGCTCGTTGCGGGCGATCGCGTCCATGGCCACCTGGCGGCGGGCGTCGGCGCTCGTCCGCTCTTCATGAAGCTTGGCATCGCGAATGTCGCTATCGCCCAGCACGTCCGACTTCGGCAGGATCTTGAACCTACGGCCGGAGGATAGGGCGTCCTCTAGCGTGTGGGGCTCGGGGCACTCGATCCGGACCGACTTCGCGCCGTCCTTGAAGTTGAGCATCTTGTTGCGCAGGGTGAGGTCGAGGAGCTTGCGCTTCCAGCGCTCCAACCGATCGAGGTTCCGGTCCTCAACCTCCCGGACGACGATGTCCTCGGGGAAAGTCGGTGCCTCGTCGATGCCGAGGTCGAGTTCGGGGCCCTCCTCGCCGGCAACGGGCGCGGGGGCTGTGCCGTCGCCGAGGTCGAGCGGACGGATCTGCGCGGTCCTCGCCCGGGAGACGTCGACGGCGACCTCAAGGGAGGCCTCCGCCTCCTCGTCGATGTGGGCCGCTCCCTTGCGCACAGCATCGCCGAAGCGTCCCGGGGGCGTGTGCGTCAGGTAGGTTGTCTCGATAAAGATGGCCTCGTCGGCATCCCGGCGCTTGCGGAGCGCCTGGACGTCGTCGACGACTGCCATTGGCAGCTCCTCCCGCCGCAGGAATATCCCGACGAAGGCGTGCCCCTCGGTAAGGACAATTATCGGATTGAGGCCAGCCTGCTCCAGGGCAGCCGCGTAGATGAGAGTGAGGTCGAGGCAGGTGCCGACCCGCTTCTCAAGGATCTCGGAGGGCGAGCGGACCTTCTGCCCATGCCTCTCGAAGCTCTTCGGAGGGAGAACGTAGGTGAGACGCTTCGCGGCCAAAACCGACCAGATCGCGGCGGCGAGCTCCCATGCCCGATCACGGCGGCCGGAGGTGTAGCCGTCGATGGCATTCGGCTTGCCGGCCGCCGCCAGCTTCAGCCCCACCTCCCTCAGGATCGCATCGATGGCAGGGTCATTCGGGCGAACGAAGGCCGCAAGCAGTTCGGGGGCCGAGCCTGTGCCGCCCCAATGCGAGGGCGGGAGGAGGCGGATGGACTTCACTGCCCCGGCAAGCTCCGTGTCTTGTTCCTTGAGGGTGAACCGGAGCTCACCCTGGACTGCCTCGGTCAACTTGCGCAGGAAGGCGATACTCAGGGGAAGGTTCGGACTGCGGACGTGCTGGGTGGACTTCGCCGGGATGCGATCGATGCGGACAGTCAGGAGAGCCGCGAACTCCGGCTCGGAGACAACCTCGACCACCAGGTCAGCCAAGTCGCGATCCGCTTCGTTCTCGATAGTGATCTCACGGATGGTAGGAACCGAATTTTGGTGGAACGCCGCAGAGATGTGGCTCGATACCACGATGGAAAGAGAGACTTTCCCGTCAGCCATTCTGATTGCCCGCCCCCGAATTGTGATTCGAGGAGGATAGCAAGCGGATTGTGCCTACAGGAAGGGCAAGTATTCCTCAATTTAGGGTAATATGGTCGCGCTTGGTGCTCCGAGGCACTGAGTGACAGAGTTTGCGCATTGTAGCCCGGGCAGTGCAGACTGAATCCTGAGCTCGGACTCGCCGGCAACCCCGGCCAGCCTGCGGCCCGAGCTCATCCTCTGGTGTTGATGACATAACATGGAGACTTGCCGCCAGCAGGTCTGGCGATAATAGTAGGATATGCATCGCAGCCAACATATTAGAAAGCCCTTCAACATCGCGTCCTATGCGCTGCTCACGCACATGATGGCGCAGGCCACCGGCCTGCAGCCGGGCGATTTCGTGCATTCCTTCGGCGATGCGCATCTCTACCTGAACCATCTGGAGCAGGCGCGCCTGCAGCTCTCGCGCGAGCCGCGCGCCCTGCCGAAGCTGCGCCTCAATCCCACGGTGCGGTCGCTGTTCGATTTCACCTTCAACGACATCGCCATCGAGGATTACGATCCGCATCCCGCCATCAAGGCTCCCGTCGCGGTCTGAGGTGCAATGAACAGGCGCGAGGCCATCGAAAGCGCCGTCCGGGTTCTGGCTCCGCGAATCCCGAAGCACGAGTTCGAATCCGTGACGGATCACGCCCTCGGCAGCCGCGGCCTCCACACCGCCTCGCCCGAGATGGCGGCGTGGCTGTCGATCACCGCCTATATCCGGCACCGCTTCACCGACTACGACAATCTGCTCGACGAAGGCTACGACGTGGAGAGCGCCCGCTTCTTCGTGCTCGAGGACATGAATGCCATTCTCGAGGAATGGGGTTCGCCGCGACGGGTCCTGGCCGAGGCCGAGGACGAGGCGGAGTAAAGGCCCAGCGGGGATGATCGGGCGGGGCCGGCAGGCGGATCGTTGCTTTCGGCAATTATAATCATTATTATAATATCCCCTTTCTACGAGGAGATGAGGATGTCTGTCGAACTTAAAGTCACCCAAGTCGGCTCCTCGCTTGGGGTCGCGCTGCCGAAGCAGATCCTGGAACGTCTCAAGGTTGGCAAGGGCGATCACCTTCACGTTGTCGAAACGCCGACCGGAATCATTCTGACGCCGCTCGATCCTGAGATGCAGGAGCAGTTGAAGGCGATGGATGAAGTCATCGTCGAATATCGCGAGACACTCGACGCTCTTTCCAAATGAGCAGGGAGCCGAGATGGATCAATCGGCAGGCGCTGCTGCTCAAGCACGCGGAATCCCTGCGCTTGTTCGGAGGAGCTGAAGGATTGCGCGATGAAGGGTTGCTCGACTCTGCCCTGGCGAGGCCGCTGAATGCATGGTCTTGCCGCGGCGAGGAGCGCATTGCGCATCTTGCGGCAGCTTATGCCTTCGGCTTGAGCAAGAATCATCCCTTCATCGATGGCAACAAGCGCACGGTATTCATTGCCTATGTCGCCTTCCTGAAACTGAACGGCTATGATCTCACGGCCTCGCAGCCTGAGGCTTACAAAAGCATGATCGCTCTTGCCGCAGGCGCCATGAGTGAAGAAGAGTTCGCCGCCTGGATCGCGCACAACATCTCTCCCCGGAAAAAGCCATGACGGTTCCTCTCATTCTCGTGGTCGCCGTGGCCGAAAACGGCGTGATCGGACGCGACAATCAGCTTCTCTGGCGGCTGAAGTCGGACCTGAAGCGCTTCCGCGAACTGACCATGGGCAAGCCCATGATCATGGGCCGCAAGACCTTCGAATCCATCGGCAAGCCCTTGCCGGGCCGCGAGACCATCGTGCTCACCCGCGATGCCGGTTTCTCCGCGCCGGGCGTTCATGTGGTCCATTCCTGGGACGAGGCCGTGGCGAAGGGCGAGCAGTTGGCGAGGGCCATGGGGGCTCAGGCGGTCGCCGTGGTCGGCGGCGCCGAGATCTACAGGATCGCCCTGCCGCACGTGCAGACTATTTACCTCACGGAGGTTTCTGCCGCACCGGGAGGGGATGCCTTCTTTCCGCCTGTGGACCGTTCGCAGTTCCGGGAAACGGCCAGGTTGGCCCATCCCAAGGGGGCGGATGACGAATATCCGTTTACCTTTATCGATCTTGTGAGGCGCTCCTGACCGAACCAAGGTTGACGAACGGCTCGCGAATCCCCAATTCGCAGGCTTGACAGGCGGAAGAGGTAACACCCACAACCGTCTTTGATTTCTCTCCGGCTTCCAGGCCGGGCTTTCTGAAGTGAGGAAAGGCGTCCTATGCCTTGGAGTAACCAAAGCGGCGGCGGTGGCCCCTGGGGGCAGCGCGGATCAGGTGGGGGCAAGAGCCCTTGGGGCTCTGGCGGCCCGCAGGGCAACGGCAATCCGCCCGACCTTGAGGATCTTCTGCGCCGCAGCCAGGACCGCCTGAAGGACTTCATCCCCGGCGGATCCATGGGCGGCAAGGGGCTGGCCCTCCTCATCCTCGGCGTCATCGCCATCTGGTTGCTCACCGGCTTCTATACCGTCCGGCCCAACGAGGTCGGCATCAACATGATCTTCGGGAGGTACAGCAGCACCAGCGGCGAGGGTCTGCGCTACAACTATCCCTATCCGATCGGCCGGGTGATCAAGCCCAACGTGACCGCGCAGCAGCGCATCGAGGTCGGTTACCGCTCCACGGCGACGGGGCAGGGCCGCCCGCGCGACGTGATCGAGGAAAGCCTGATGCTCACCGCCGACGAGAACATCGTCGACATCGATTTCGATGCGGTGTGGCAGATCAATCCCGCGCGCCCGCAGGATTACGTCTTCAATCTCCAGAACCCCGACGGCACCATCAAGTCCGTGGCCGAAAGCGCCATGCGCGAGGTGATCGGCCGGCGCAACATCCAGGCCATCCTGACCACCGAGCAGGCGAGCATCGCCGGCGAGGTGCGCCAGATCATGCAGGAGGCGCTCGATGCCTATGGCGCGGGCGTGCTGATCAACGTGGTGCAGCTCCAGGCGGCCCGTCCGCCGTCTGAGGTCCAGCAGGCCTTCTTCGACGTGAACGCGGCCCAGCAGGACGCCGTGCGCGTGCAGAACGAGGCCTCGGCCTATGCCAGCCGCATCGTTCCCGAGGCGCGCGGCGAGGCGGCCCGCACCATCCAGCAGGCCGAAGCCTATCGCGAGCAGTCCGTGGCCGACGCCACCGGTCAGGCCGCACGCTTCCGCCAGGTCTATGAGGAATACCGCAAGGCGCCGGAAGTGAGCCGCGAGCGCATCTTCCTCGAGACCATGGAGCGTGTCTTCGGCAGCGTTGACAAGATCATCATCGACCAGAACGGGCAGGGGGTCGTGCCTTTCCTGCCGCTCACCCAGATGCAGCAGAACCAGAACAATCCGCCCGCCGCACAGGGAGCCACGCGATGAACAATTCAGCCATTCGCACCGGCCTCCTGATCCTTCTCGCTCTGGCGGCCATCGTTCTCTACAGCTCCGTCTTCATCGTCCAGCAGACGCAATACGCGCTCGTCCTGCGCTTCGGCGCGGTGCAGTCCGCGATTTCGGAGCCGGGCCTGAAGTTCAAGCTGCCGCTGATCGACAACGTCACCTATTTCGAGAAACGGGTGCTCGACCTCGACCTGCCGGTGCAGACCCTTCTGTCCGCCGACCGGCAGAACCTGGAGGTCGATGCCTTCACGCGCTACCGCATCGTCGATCCGCTCCGCTTCTATCAGGCGGTCGGCACGATCTCGCTCGCCAACCAGCGCCTGCAGAGCTTCACCAACTCCGCCATGCGCAACATCCTCGCCAGCGCCTCGCGCGATGCGATCGTGCGCACCGAGCGTCCGCAGCTGATGGAGCGCATCCAGGAGGACGTGAACCGTCAGGCCACCAGCCTCGGCATCGAGATGATCGACGTGCGTCTCACCCGCGTCGACCTGCCCAATGCCAACAGCCAGGCGGTCTATCAGCGCATGCGCACCGAGCGTGAGCGCGAGGCGGCGGATCTGCGCGCCAATGGTAACCAGCAGGCCCAGATGATCCGTGCCCGCGCCGAGCGCGAGGCCACCATCATCCGCGCCGAAGCGAACCAGCGGGCCGAAGAGCTGCGCGGTCAGGGCGATGCCGACCGCAACCGCATCCTGGCGGAGGCCTTCGGTCAGGATCCCGAGTTCTTCACCTTCTACCGCTCCATGCAGGCCTATGAGGCGGGATTGAAGGGCAGCGGCACTCGACTCGTCCTGAGCCCTGATTCAGAGTTCTTCCGCTACTTCAACGGGTCTGCGGTCAGGCCCAATGGAGGCACTCCCGCAACCCCGGCTCCCCAGCCGGCTCCTGCACAGTAAGACCTGATGTTGGATTTGATTGCAGCCCTCGGCCTCGCTCTCGCGGTCGAGGGCCTTCTGTTTGCGGCGTTTCCCGACGGAATGCGCCGCGCCATGTACGAAGCAGCGCACAGCCCGAGCGACCAGATGCGCCTCGTCGGCATCATCTCGGCTTTCCTTGGGCTCGGCATCGTCTGGCTGGCCCGCTGGTTCGGCTAGCATCGGGCGCAGGGGCGGATTCCAGTTTTGTGATCCAATCCGATGCCTTCTCTTTGCTAAAGTATCGTCTGAGCGGAGCCGGGGGGCAGCCAGACGATGCTCGAGGACGCGGCCAAGCTTCCGCCGCATTCGCCGCTTGAATGGCGCACCGGAACGACAATCTATATCTTACGTCTCCAGGAGAGGATTCTCGATGACTCATGCCACGAATGCGCTGGCGCCCTCGGCAACGGCGCCGTCCCAGCGCCGGCTCGGCCGCCTTGCCGCTTCCTGCCTTGCGGTCGTGACACTCGTCGCCACCGCCATGCCGCTTCCCGCTTTGGCCCGCTCTGCCCCGGAATCCTTCGCGGATCTGGCGGAGTCGGTGACGGGGGCAGTGGTCAACATCTCGGCCTCGACCACCGTCGAAGCCCGCAACCGCACCCTGCCTCAGCTGCCTCCGGGGACCCCCTTCGAGGATCTGTTCGAGGAGTTCTTCAACCGCCGCGGCCAGGGCAACGGCGACAGCGGCCCCTCCCGCCCGCGCAGCTCGAACTCCCTGGGCTCGGGCTTCGTCATCGACCCCTCGGGCATCGTGGTCACGAACAATCACGTGATCGGCGACGCCAACGACATCAGCGTGATCTTCTCCGACGGCACGCGCCTCAAGGCCGAGATCGTCGGCAAGGACTCCAAGGTCGACCTCGCGGTTCTCAAGGTGAAGTCCGACAAGCCCCTCAAGGCCGTGAAGTTCGGCGATTCCGAAACTCTGCGCCCCGGCGACTGGGTGATGGCCATCGGCAACCCCTTCGGCCTCGGCGGCTCGGTGACGGCGGGCATCGTCTCGGCCCGCGGCCGTAACATCGAGTCCGGGCCCTACGACAACTACATCCAGACGGATGCGGCCATCAACAAGGGCAATTCCGGCGGCCCGCTGTTCAACATGAACGGCGAGGTCATCGGCATCAACACCGCCATCCTCTCGCCTACCGGCGGCTCGGTGGGCATCGGCTTCGCGGTTCCGTCCTCCACCGCCGTGCCGATCATCGAGCAGCTCCGCGAGTTCGGCGAAACCCGCCGCGGCTGGCTCGGCGTGCGCATCCAGAACGTGGACGACGCGACCGCAGAGGCCCTGAGCCTCGGTGCCGCCCGCGGCGCGCTGGTGGCCGGCGTCGACGAGAAGGGCCCCGCCAAGCCCGCCGGCCTCGAGGTCGGTGACGTGATCGTGAAGTTCGACGGCAAGGACGTGAAGGATTCCCGCGACCTGCCGCGCATCGTGGCCTCCACCCCCGTGGGCAAGGAGGTCGAGGTCGCCATCGTCCGCAAGGGGCAGGAGATGACCAAGAAGGTCACCCTCGGCCGCCTCGAGGACGGTGAGAAGCAGGCGAGCCTCCAGCAGCCCTCCGGGGAGGCGCCCACGGTGACCAAGCAGGCGCTCGGCCTCAGCATGTCCGGCATGACGGACGAGCTGCGCCGCCGCTTCAGCCTCAAGGACGACCTGAAGGGCGTGGTCATCACCCGGGTCGATCCCAATTCCTCGGCCTCCGACAAGCGGATCCAGGCCGGCGAGGTGATCGTGGAGGTCAACCAGGAGCCGGTGTCGAGCCCGAACGACGTGACCAAGAAGATCGACGATCTCAAGGCCCAGGGGCGCAAGTCCGCGCTTCTCCTCGTGTCGAATCCTCAGGGCGAGGTCCGCTTCGTGGCGCTCTCCATCGAGTAAGCCATTCGGCATCACCGGCAGAAAGGCGGCTCCGGCCGCCTTTTTTTGTCGCTTGCCGTTCTTCATAACGAACGTTTTGGTTGACATAGCGTCCGCGGCCGGGGCATGTGAGGGGCCATTGCCGCCCGGGCAGCGCCAGATGCGCCTGCCGATCCGATGATGAAATCCCATGACCCAGAACGTTTTTCCCATCCCGCATCGCCTGCAGAATTCAGCCAACGTGAATGCCGAGGCTTATGAAAGCCTGTACCGGCAATCGATGGAGGACCCGGAAGGATTCTGGCGCGAGCAGGCGCGGATCCTCGACTGGGCAAAGCCCTTCACAAAGGTGAAGAACACCCGCTACTCGCCCGAGGATGTGACCATCGAATGGTTCGCCGACGGCCGTCTGAGCGCATCCTACAATTGCCTGGACCGTCATGCGGCCGCTCGCCCGAACGATGCGGCCATCCTCTGGGAAGGGGACACGCCCGGAGTGTCGAAGCGGATCACCTGGAGCGACCTGCACGAGGAAGTGTCCCGCCTTGCCAATGCGCTGAAAAAGCTCGGCGTGAAGAAGGGCGATTTCGTCAGCGTCTATCTGCCCGTCATTCATCAATCGATCGCCGCCATGCTCGCCTGCGCGCGGATCGGCGCCATCCATTCGGTGGTGTTCAGCGGGTTCTCGTCGGAGGCGCTCGCCGGCCGCATCGCGGATTGCCGCTCGCGGGTTCTGATCACCGCCGACGAGGGCCGGCGCGGCGGCAAGGTGGTTCCCCTCAAGCGCAACGCGGATGCGGCGCTGGAGGAGCTTCCCTTCGTCGAGCATGTGCTCGTGGTGCGCCGCACGGGCAATGACGTGCCGATGAAGGAAGGCCGCGACCGCTGGTATGACGAGGCGCTGGCGGAGGTCGATGACTTCTGCGAGCCGCTGGAGGTGGATGCGGAAGATCCGCTCTTCGTGCTCTACACCTCAGGCTCCACGGGCAAGCCGAAGGGCATGCTGCATTCGACGGGCGGCTATCTCGTGCATACGGCCGCGAGCTACAAGGCGATGTTCGACTATCATCCCGGCGACATCCATTTCTGCACGGCGGATGTGGGCTGGGTGACCGCGCACACCTACCTGATCTACGGACCGCTCGCGAACGGCGCGACCATCGTCCTGTTCGAAGGCGTGCCGACCTGGCCCGACGCGTCGCGCTGGTGGGAGATCGTCGAGAAGTACAAGGTCAACATCTTCTACACGGCGCCGACCGCCATCCGCTCGCTCATGCGCGAAGGCGAGGGACCCGTGCGCAAGCACGATCTCTCCTCGCTCAAGGTGCTGGGCTCCGTCGGCGAGCCGATCAATCCGGAAGCCTGGCTCTGGTATCACGCGGTCATCGGCGGCGGCCGCTGCCCGATCGTCGATACGTACTGGCAGACGGAGACGGGCGCCGTGCTGTTGGGCCCGCTGCCGGGCGCCATGCCGTTGAAGCCCGGTTCGGCCGCCAAGCCGTTCTTTGGCGTGCGTCCGGCGCTCCTCGACGTCAACGGCAGGATCGTCGAAGGCGAGGGCACGGGAAGCCTGTGCTTTGCCGATTCATGGCCCGGACAGGCGCGCACGATCCTCGGCGACCGGGAGCGTTTCCTGAAGACCTATTTCAGCGCCTATCCCGGCTTCTATTTCACGGGCGACGGGGCGCGCCGCGATGCGGACGGCTATTACTGGATCACGGGCCGCCTCGACGACGTGATCAACGTCTCCGGCCATCGCCTCGGCACCGTCGAAGTGGAAGCGGCGCTCGCATCGCATCCGTCCGTGGCGGAGGCGGCGGTCGTCGGCGTCCCGCACGAGATCAAGGGGCAGGGCATCTTCGCCTACGTGACCTTGAAGGAGGGCGTCGCCGAGAGCGAGGACCTGCAGCGCGACCTCATCAGGATCGTGCGCACCCGCATCGGCCCCATCGCCACGCCCGACCGCATCGAATGGGCCGCGCAGCTGCCGAAGAACCGCTCCGGCAAGATCCTGCGCCGCATCCTGACGCGCATCGCCGCCGGCGATTACGAGAACCACGGCGACACGTCGACGGTGGCCGATCCGACTGTGGTGGCGGATATCGTCCGGCGGATGCAGGAAGGGGCTCAGTCCCGCACGATCTCGGCGTCGCGATAGCCCTGCACGTAGAGGAGCGCCGTCAGGTCCGCGTGGTCCACGCGGGCGTGAGCCGCGGCGGCGACGGCGGGCTTGGCGCGGAAGGCGACGCCGAGGCCCGCTTCGCCCAGCATGGCGAGGTCGTTGGCGCCGTCGCCGACGGCCATGGTCTCGTGGTGCGCGAGCTTGAACTTCGCCCGAAGCTCGATCAGCGTCGCGAGCTTCGCCTCGCGGCCGAGGATCGGTTCCTCGACGAGGCCTGCGAGCTTCTCGCCGTTGAGGATCAGGTGGTTCGAGCGGTGCTCGTCGAAGCCGATCTTGGCGGCGATGGGCCCCGTGAACAGGGTGAAGCCGCCGGAGACGAGGCAGGCATAGCCGCCATGGGCGCGGATGGTCCGCACCAGCTCGCGGCCGCCGGGCGTGAGAATGAGGCGCTTCTCGACGATCTCGTCGACCACGCTGACGGGCAGGTTCTTCAGCAGCGCCACGCGCTCCCGCAAGGCCGGCTCGAAGGCGATCTCGCCGCGCATGGCGCGCTCGGTGATCTCGGACACCTCGGCCTTCAGCCCCACGTAATCGGCCAGTTCGTCGATGCATTCCTGGCCGATCATGGTGGAATCCATGTCCGCCAGGAACAGGCGCTTGCGGCGGGTGGCGAGGGGCTGCACCACGATATCGACGGGCTGGCCTTCGAGCGCCGAGCGCAGGCTCGCCTCCAGGGCCTTCGCCTCGGCGGGGGCGGCGGGGATCAGGTCCGCTGCGATTCCCCTTGCCAGAACCGCGCGTTCCGTCTCATCTCCCAACGCGCCCGCCGCCACGGCCAGGAGCTCGTCCGTGACGACGGGCCGGGACGGGTTGGCGATGAGGGTGGCGACGAGACGGTTCTGATGGGACGGCATGGGGAGACCGGGCTGTGAGTGGGATTAGGATCGGTGCGGTTCTCATTGCAGGACCGACCGCATCAGGCAAGTCCGCCCTGGGCATCAAACTGGCGCAGGCCCTCGATGGCGTGGTCATCAATGCCGATTCCATGCAGGTCTACCGGGACCTGCGGGTGATCACCGCCCGCCCGACGCCGGAGGAGGAGGGAGAGGCGCCCCACCGGCTCTACGGCCATGTGGATGCCGCCGTGAACTTTTCCGTTGGCCGCTATGTGGTGGATGCCGTCGAGGTTCTGCGCGAGGTCCGGGCCGGCGGCAGGCTGCCGATCTTCGTGGGCGGCACCGGGCTCTACTTCAAGGCGCTCACGGAGGGGCTGTCCGATATCCCGCCCGTTCCCGAAGAGGTCCGGGAGCAGGTGCGCCGGGAAAGCGAGGGGCGCGACACGCCCGAGCTTCACCGCCTCCTCTCCGAGCGCGACCCGGAGACCGCGCGCACCTTGCGCCCGTCGGACCGTCTGCGCGTCCAGCGGGCGCTCGAAATCTTCGCGGCCACCGGCCAGCCCCTCGTCTCGTTCCACGGCGCCCGCCAGCCGGGGCCGTTGAACGACGTGCCCGTCATCAAGCTGTTCCTGGCGCCGGAGCGGGAGGAGCTGCGCCGGCGCATCGACCGGCGCTTCCTCACCATGGTGGAGCAGGGGGCCCTCGACGAGGTGCGGGCCTTAGGCGCGCGAAACCTCGACCCGATGCTGCCCGCCATGCGGGCCCACGGCGTGCCCGGCCTCCTCGCTTACCTGCGCGGAGAGCTCTCCCTCGACGAAGCCATCGCCAAGGGACAGGGCGACACCCGCCGCTACGCCAAGCGCCAGTTCACCTGGTTCCGGCACCAATTGCCGGACTGGGAATGGGTGGAGCCGGAGAGGGGATATGAGGCAGTGATGAGGGGGCTCAATGACCCCCGGTGCCCGTATACATCTGGTAGAAGGTGATGAAGATCTCGAATAGGATCAGGAGCACGATGATCAGTTCGAGGCGCAGCGAGCGCTCCGTATCGATGATGTCGGTGAGCGCCTGGGCCGTATCCCCCAGCACTTCCAGCTTGCGGTGAAGGGCGGCCGCGCGTTCCTTCAGTTCGTATTCGTCCTCGAGACGCGCATAGAGGCGCTCGAGATCGGGCCTGTCCCACAGCACGTCCGGCTTCTCCTCCACGGCCACGCGGCCCGACATGCGCTGGCGCACGAGGAGCGCGCGGCCCACATGCCGGAGGATCTTGCGGCGGTCGCGCGGGCGGCGGCCCTTGGCCGCCAGATGCTCGACGGAGGGCTCCACCAGCTCGAAGGCGGCGGTGGCCTCGCGCTCGTCACGGGCGAGCGTCGCGCTCTTGGAGAGGGCGTCGGCAATCACGATCAGCCGCTCGGTGGAAAGCTTCTTGATGTAGATCGGGCCGCCCGGAGGGATCTGGTCGTCCCGGTCCGGCGAGATCTCGATGATCGCGGTCTCCTCCTCGTGGCGGGCGAACTCCCCCTGGACGCGCTGGCGCAGGCCCCGGATGACCTCGTCCTCCTCCAGCGGCGTCAGGCCCACGAGAACGGCAACGCCGTAGCGGAACAGGGCCACGAACCCGTCCTGCCCCGCTCGGAAGGCGAGGGGAGTCGTGGAGAGGACATCGCTGCGCTCCAGCCCGGCCACGTCGAGGCGATCGCCCAGGAGAAGAGCGCGGGCGGTCAGGCGCTGCACTTGCATCGGAGCGCCGGTCGAGGAAATGGTGTCAGTCATGGTCATACGACTAAAATAGAACACGCAGCTTAGAAGTTAGGCCCGGTTCTGCCAATCGACCCCCGCTTGACCGGTTCACAGGGATCAGCTAGCGTCGACGCAACTTTTGAACCGAGAGCTGCCCAAATGCGCAAGCTTATTCTCGTAGTACGAGCGCCATCGACGGAGCGGGACTGACCCCGCAGGTCCGGCGATGGCGCACAGGCCCCCTCAGGGGCCTTTTTTATTGCCCGAACACCAGAACACCGCACACAGACACAAGCAGACCCGACGGAGACAAGGACCATGAGCGAGACGATGACCGGAGCCGAAATGGTGATCCGAGCCCTGCAGGACCAGGGGGTCGAGCATGTCTTCGGCTATCCGGGCGGGGCGGTTCTTCCGATCTACGACGCGCTCTTCCACCAGGATAAGGTGCGCCACGTTCTGGTGCGCCACGAACAGGGCGCGGTTCACGCTGCGGAAGGATATGCGCGCGCTTCGGGCAAGCCGGGCGTGGTGCTGGTGACCTCGGGCCCCGGCGCGACGAATGCCATCACGGGTCTCGCCGACGCGATGATGGATTCGATCCCGCTGGTCTGCATCACCGGCCAGGTGCCGACGCACCTCATCGGCTCCGATGCCTTCCAGGAATGCGACACGGTCGGCATCACGCGCCACTGCACGAAGCACAATTATCTCGTCAAATCCATCGAGGACCTGCCGCGCGTGCTGCACGAGGCGTTCTACGTGGCATCGAACGGGCGTCCCGGCCCGGTGGTGGTGGACCTGCCGAAGGACATTCAGTTCAAGGCGGGCCAATATGCGCGTCCCCTGAGCAACCAGCACAAGACCTATCGCCCGGTGGTGAAGGGCGACATGGATCACATCCGCGCCGCCGTCGAGCTGATGGCGAATGCCAAGCGTCCGGTGTTCTACACGGGCGGCGGCGTCATCAATTCCGGGCCGCATGCCTCGGCGCTGCTGCGCGAACTCGTGCAGCTCACGGGCTTCCCGATCACCTCGACCCTGATGGGGCTCGGCGCCTATCCGGCCTCGGACAGGCAATGGCTCGGCATGCTCGGCATGCACGGCACCTACGAGGCCAATCTCGCGATGCATGAATGCGACGTGATGATCAATATCGGCGCGCGCTTCGACGACCGCATCACCGGCCGCCTCGACGCCTTCTCGCCGTTCTCCAAGCGCATCCACGTGGATATCGACCCGTCCTCCATCAACAAGACGGTGAAGGTGGACATTCCGATCGTCGGCGATTGCGCGCATGTGCTCGAGGACATGGTGCGCCTGTGGCGCCAGGGCGCGAAGCAGGCGGACAAGGTGGAACTGCAGGAATGGTGGAACAAGATCGAGGGCTGGCGTTCGCGCAACTGCCTCGCCTACAGGAGCTCGAAGGAAACCATCAAGCCGCAATACGCGATCGAGCGCCTCTATGAGCTCACCAAGGATCGCAATCCCTACATCACGACCGAGGTCGGCCAGCACCAGATGTGGGCGGCGCAATACTTCAAGTTCGAGGATCCGAACCACTGGATGACCTCGGGCGGCCACGGCACCATGGGCTACGGCCTGCCCGCGGCGGTCGGCGCGCAGCTCGCGCATCCCGATTCGCTCGTCATCGACATCGCGGGCGAGGCCTCGATCCAGATGATGCTGCAGGAGATGTCCACCGCGCTGCAGTACAACCTGCCGATCAAGGTGTTCATCCTGAACAACGAATATATGGGCATGGTGCGCCAGTGGCAGGAGCTGCTGCACGGCGGCCGCTACTCGCAGAGCTATTCGGAATCGCTGCCCGATTTCGTGAAGCTGGCGGAAGCCTATGGCGCGGTCGGCATCCGCTGCGACAATCCCGGCGATCTCGATGCGAAGATAATGGAGATGATCAACGTGAACCGCCCGGTGATCTTCGACTGCATCGTCGACAAGATGGAGAACTGCTTCCCGATGATCCCATCGGGCAAGGCCCATAACGAGATGCTGCTCAACGACTATCTCGGCGAGACCGGGGCCGATATCGGCTCCGTGATCGACGAGAAGGGCAAGATGCTCGTCTAAACAGAACCCCTCTCCCGATCGGGAGAGGGGCAGGGGTGAGGGAATGCCGCTTCATGGTGAGAGAGCCGCGCCAATTCGCACGCAATCTTCGCAAGACGCCTACGGCTGCGGAAGATGTGCTGTGGCAGGCGCTTCGTGGACGGCGTTTCCAAGGCCTCAAGTTCAGGAGGCAGGTGCCGTTCCTGACTTACGCCGTCGATTTTCTATGTATCGAACGAAAGCTGATCATCGAAATCGATGGCAAGCAGCATGATTGGTACGCAGACTATGATGCCCGGCGAACAGAAGAGATCGAGCGCCATGGTTTCGTGCTCATCCGTTTCAGGAATGCAGACGTCATGAATGATTTGGATTCTGTCTTGACGAAAATTGCAGAGGCTGCGGTGCCTTCTGCGGCCTCTTTCCCTCACCCCTGGCCCCTCTCCCAAATGGGAGAGGGGGAAGGACGCTGACATGCCAACCCTCGTCATCGCCAACAAGTGCTACTCGTCCTGGTCGTTGCGGCCTTGGCTGCTGATGAAGCAGCTCGGGATCGCCTTCGACGAGATCGTGATTCCTCTCGATCTGCCGGACACCAAGGAGAAGGTGCTCAAGCACTCTCCCGCCGGCAAGGTGCCGATCCTGATCGACGGGGATGTGACCGTTTGGGAGAGCATCGCCATCATGGAATATGTCGGCGAGGCCTTCGGTGCGCCTGTGTGGCCCGAGGATCGCAAAGCCCGCGCCATGGCGCGCTCCGTCGCGGCGGAGATGCATGCGGGCTTCTCCGCCCTGCGCGGCGCCTGCCCGATGAATCTCGGCAAGAAATATGCGCAGAAGGATCGCGGCGACGCGGTCGCGCGCGACGTGGCGCGCTTTTCCGAGGTGGTGCGGCAGGCCAGGGAACACTTCGGCGCCGGTGGGCCGTTCCTCTTCGGCGCCTTCTCGGCGGCGGACGCCATGTATGCGCCGCTCGCCACGCGCCTCGACACCTATTCCTTCGCTCTCGACAATGAAACGCGGGCCTATGTCGATGCGATCCTCTCCTCGCCGGCTTTCCAGGAATGGCGCGACGCCGCGCTGAAAGAAACCTGGATCGTCGATGCCGACGAGGTCGATGAAGAGCCGATCGAGAATTTCCGCAAAGCCGCCTGATATTAGAGAACCAAGCCGGACAACGACAATGCTTCAGATGAAAACCCACTACCCCGATGCGCACCGCGTCGAGCCCGTGAACCGGCATACGCTCGCGGTGATCGTCGACAACGAGCCGGGCGTTCTCGCACGCATCGCGGGCCTCTTCTCGGGCCGCGGCTACAATATCGAGAGCCTGACCGTGACCGAGACGGAGCACGAGGCGCATATCTCGCGCATCACCATCGTCACGACCGGCACGGACAGCATCATCCAGCAGATCAAGAGCCAGTTGGAGCGCCTTGTGCCGGTGCATCGCGTGGTGGATCTCACGCTGACCGGAGAAACCGTGGAGCGCGAACTCTGCCTGGTGAAGGTCGTCGGCAAGGGCGATCACCGCGTGGAGGCCATGCGCCTCGCATCGGCCTTCGGCGCGCGCACGCTCGATGCAACGCTGACCTCCTTCGTCTACGAACTGACCGGCACGACCGACGAGGTCGAGCGCTTCATCAAGCTCATGACGGCGGTGGGACTCGTGGAGGTGTCGCGCACCGGCGTCGCCGCCATGGCGCGCGGCGCGGAAGGGATTCTCTGAAACCTCAACCTCTGAACTCGCTCTCTTTCAGGAAAGCTTCCTCCTCCGGCGTCGACTCTCTTCCGAGAATGGCGTTGCGGTGGGGGAAGCGGCCGAAGCGGGCGATGATGTCGTGATGGTGGCGCGCCCACTTGATGGAGTCCTCCCCGAGGGCTTCGTTCAGGGCCACCGAGCGCTCCTGGTGCCTCAAGGACTCGGAATGCATGAAGGGCAGGTAGAAAAACCGGCGGAGCTCCGGCTCCACCTTGTGATCGAATCCTCGCTCGATCGCGCGGTCCGCGACCATCAGGGCGACGGGATCGGTCTTGTAGGTCTCGCGCCGTCCCCGGAACATGTTTCGCGGGAACTGATCGAGAAGGAGAACAACGGCGAGCGCCCCTTCGGGGGTGAGCTCCCATTCGTTGAGATCGCCCCTGGCGGCGGCCTCATAGGTGGCCATGAAGCGGTCCCGGCAGGCCTGGTCGAAGGCGTCGTCCTTCGAGAACCATTTGTCGGGCCCCGCTTCGCGCCAGAAGGCAAGGACTTCATCGGGAGTGGCGAGGCGCTGCATGCGGCTTGTCCTTCGGAATGGAAGATCGCTTGAACCAATCTAGAGCAGGCGAGGGGAGTTTGAACTCTCGCGGCTCGGAGCGTTTGTGGGGAGGAAGGGGGCTATGAACCGGGCCTCGCAGCATTCCTACAAACTTCGACTTGTCAGCGCAGTTTTGTTCGCTAAAAGCGGCGCTGAACAAACCAGATGTTGCGAGAGGGCTTCGGCCGGACCGTGACGCCAATGAAGACCGGGGCAGGGAACGCCCCCGAACACAAGGACCAGAGCACCATGCGCGTTTATTACGATCGCGACGCCGATATCAATCTGATCAAGGGCAAGAAGGTCGCCATCGTCGGCTATGGCAGCCAGGGCCATGCCCATACGCTGAACCTGCGCGATTCCGGCGTGAAGGACATCGTCGTGGCGCTGCGCAAGGGCTCTCCCTCCGCCGCCAAGGCGGAAGGCGCCGGCATCCGCGTGATGGAAGTGGCCGAGGCCGCCAAGTGGGCCGACGTGGTCATGATGCTCACCCCGGACGAGCTGCAGGCCGACATCTACCGCAATGACCTGCACGACAACATGAAGCAGGGCGCGGCGCTGCTCTTCGCCCACGGCCTCAACGTGCATTTCAACCTCATCGAGCCCCGCAAGGACCTCGACGTGCTCATGGTCGCCCCGAAGGGCCCCGGCCACACGGTGCGCTCCGAGTACCTGCGCGGCGGCGGCGTGCCGACCCTCATCGCGATCCACCAGGACGCCACGGGCAACGCCCATGACATCGCGCTCTCCTATGCCTCGGCCAATGGCGGCGGCCGCGCCGGCATCATCGAGACCACCTTCAAGGAAGAGTGCGAGACCGACCTCTTCGGCGAGCAGGCCGTGCTCTGCGGCGGCCTGGTCGAGCTGATCAAGGCCGGCTTCGAGACGCTGACCGAAGCGGGCTATGCCCCCGAGATGGCCTATTTCGAGTGCCTGCACGAAGTGAAGCTGATCGTCGACCTCATCTACGAGGGCGGCATCGCCAACATGAACTACTCGATCTCGAACACAGCCGAATACGGCGAGTACGTCACCGGCCCGCGCATCATCACCGCCGAGACGAAGGCCGAGATGAAGCGGGTCCTGGAGGACATCCAGTCCGGCAAGTTCACCCGCGACTGGATGCTCGAGAACAAGGTCAACCAGACCTCGTTCAAGGCAACCCGCGCCCGCAATGCCGCCCACCCGATCGAGGACGTGGGTGCCCGCCTGCGCGACATGATGCCGTGGATCAAGGAAAAGGCTCTGGTCGACAAGTCCAAGAACTGAGCCGAGGCAGAGATCGATCTGCAGTCGCGGCGCGGATGGGGGTCCCATCCGCGCCGCTTCCGTTTGTCGTGGCCGTGCTTGGCGGCCCGAGGTTACTGCTGGTTGCTCTTGGTGTTCGCGGCCTTGTTATTGTCCTGCTTGCCCGGATCGTTGCGGTTCTTCATCGTCCCACCCGAGCCGCGGATGTGATCGCCAGGATGCTTCTTGCTCTCGGCCGAGTTGTTGCCGCTCATCTTGCCTTTGCCCATCGGGAGCCTCCTTTTGGATGTGGAGGGTCAATGAGGCTTTTCCGGACGGGTTCCGTGAAAAATCACCAGATGAGATAATGGGCGAGCCCGGCGCCGGGGGCGAGCAGGGCGAAGGCCCAGACCGAAGCGGAGGCCATGTTGGCCGCCTGGAAGAGCACGCGCGGCATCAGGAAGATGCCGGCGATGAGGGGAAGGACCGCGCGGGTCGGGCCGAAGAACCGGCCCAGGAACATGGCCCAGGGGCCGAAGCGCTGGAAGAACGTCTCGCCTCGTTCGATCAGCCCGGGGTTGCGCGAGAGGGGCCAGAACTCATAGGCCCGCTTCTTGACCCTGTGGCCGATCTCGTAGGAGAGCCAGGCGCTCACGAAGGCTCCCGCCGCGGCCCCCAGCCAGACCTGCCAGAACGGGATATCCGCCGCCGCCAGGGCGAAGCCGACCGCGACGAGGATGGTGACCATGGGCAGGACGAGCGAGACGAAGGCGAAGGACTCCCCGAAGGTCATGAGACCCACGATGAGGGGGGCATAGGCCTGGTGGGCCCGGATGAAATCCAGGACGGTACTGGTGATGGTGTCGAGATTCACGCCCGGCGTCTCCTTTGGGCCCCTGCCTTTGGGCTCCTTCTAGCGAACGCATGCGGGAATGGCCATGATCCGGACGTCCGCGTGATGGATAAGATCACATCACGTCATTTGAAGCCTGACGGCCGATGCGCTAACCGAAAAGGGAAGGGGGCTCGAGCCATGAACGTTCTCTCGATCCAATCCCATGTCGCCTTTGGTCACGTGGGCAATGCGTCAGCCGTTTTTCCCATGCAGCGCCTCGGCGTCGAGGTCTGGCCCATCCACACGGTGCAGTTCTCCAACCATACGGGCTACGGCTCCTGGAAGGGCCGCGTCTTCGACGGGCCGGCTATCGAGGAGCTCGTCGACGGCATCGCCGAGCGCGGCGTCCTCGGCCGATGCGACGGCGTGCTCTCGGGCTATATGGGCTCGGCCGATATCGGCAATGCGATCCTCTCCGCCGTGGCCCGGGTCCGGGGGCTCAACCCTGACGCGCTTTATTGCTGCGATCCGGTGATCGGCGATGTGGGGCGCGGCGTCTTCGTGCGTCCGGGAATCCCGGAATTCATGCGCGATCAGGCGGTGCCCGCCGCCGACATCGTCACGCCCAACCAGTTCGAGCTGGACTATCTGTCGGGCCACACGACCGAAACGCTGAGCGACGTGAAGCAGGCCGTCGCGCGGGTGCAGCAGCTTGGCCCCCGGGCGGTGCTCGTGACCTCGGTCGAGACCCGGGAGACGCCGGCGGATTCCATCGACCTCATCGCCGGTGAGGCAGGGCGCCACTGGCGCGTTCGCACGCCGAAGCTGTCCCTGAACGTGAACGGGGCAGGGGATGCGATTGCCGCGCTCTTCTTCGTCCATTATGCGCGCTCGCGTTCCGCGGCGACGGCCCTCGCCGAAGCCTCCTCGTCTGTCTACGGCTTGCTCAAGCGCACGGAGGAGGCGGGCTCGCGGGAAATCCTCACCATCGCGGCGCAGGACGAGTTCATCTCGCCGAGCCACCGCTTCGAGCCCGAGGAGGTCTAGGGAGCGGCAGGGCGGCCGAGTTCCGCCCCTTGGGACCGATCCGGGCCGGAACCACGACTAAAGGCGGTAAAGCCGCCCCCCTGCAAGGGTTGCGATCCTTCTTTGGACGACGATAGAGTGTGCCTCAACGTAAGGGGCAGGGCTCTGGATGGATCAGTCAATCTCCCTGGCAGCGGTGGCTCTCAGCGATGTGGACATCACTTTCGGACCGAAAGGGAGCGGCTATACGGCCGTCACGAATATCGATCTAGTCGTTCGCGCCGGAGAGTTCGTGGCGATCGTCGGGCCGACCGGCTCAGGCAAGTCGACCGTCCTGAACGCCACCGCCGGCCTGCTGAAACCATCGTCGGGGCGGGTCGACATTTTCGGAACGGAGCTCTCCGGCCTCAATACGCGCGCGGGCTATCTCTTCCAGCAGGACGCGCTGATGCCCTGGAAGACCGCGCTCGACAACGTCGCCGTTGCGCTGGAATCCAAGAACGTCTCCCGCAAGGAGGCGCTGGAGCGGGCCAGGCACTGGCTCGGCAGGGTGGGTCTCGCGGCCTTTCTCGATCGCTACCCGCACATGCTGTCCGGCGGCCAGCGCAAGCGCGTCGCGCTCGCGCAGATGCTGATCCGCGACCCTGAAATTCTCCTGATGGACGAGCCGTTCGGGCCGCTCGACGCTCAGACGCGGCAGATCATGGGCAATCTGCTTCTCAGCCTGTGGGCGGCGGACAAGAAGGCGGTTCTGTTCGTGACGCACGATCTGGAGGAAGCCATCGCGCTCGCGGATCGCGTCGTGCTGATGTCGGCCGGACCTGCGGCGCGCATCATCGCCGATTTCCCGGTACCGCTGCCGCGTCCGCGCGACATCGCGGAGGTGCGTCTGGAGCCCGCGTTCCATCACATCCACAAGGAGATCTGGGCAAGCCTGCGCGTCGAGGTTCAGAAAGCCTACAGCCAGGGGGAGGAACGCCCATGACACGCGCCAAACTGCTCGGTCTTCAAGTCGTCGTCGGCGTGGTGCTGCTTCTGGCCTGGCACGTGCTCACCGCCTATCCGATCCTCGGCCAGGTCAAGCAGGTTCAGTTCTTCTTCGCGACGCCCATCGACGTTCTCTCCCGCGCCTGGTCGCTCTTTGCCAGCGGCGAGATTTGGGGGCATCTCTGGATCACGCTCGTCGAAACCATCCTGGCTTTCGTGATCGGCTCCGCCGGCGGCATCGTCTTCGGGTTCCTGTTCGCGCGCAACGATCTGCTGGCGGCCGTCTTCGATCCCTACATCAAGGCCGCGAATGCGCTGCCGCGCGTGGTGCTCGCGCCGATTTTCGCCCTGTGGTTTGGCCTCGGCATCTGGTCCAAGGTGGCGCTCGGCTTCACGCTCGTCTTCTTCATCGTGTTCTTCAACGTCTATCAGGGCGTGCGCGAGGTCTCGCCCGTCGTGCTCGCCAATGCGCGCATGCTCGGCATGAACGAGCGCCAGCTCCTGCGCCATGTCTATTGGCCCTCCGCGCTGACCTGGGTGTTCTCGTCGCTGCACACCTCCGTGGGCTTCGCGCTCGTGGGTGCGGTGGTCGGCGAATATCTCGGCTCTTCGGCAGGCCTCGGCTACAAGATCCATGAGGCCGAAAGCGTCTTCGATGTGACGGGCGTCTTCGCCGGCATGCTGATCCTGTCCATCTTCGTCATCCTGATCGACCTGCTGGTGACGATGATCGAGAACCGCTTCCTCGTTTGGCGACCGCAGGCCTCCACGACGGCGCGAACGTAGGCGGGATTTCCAGAGCAAACAAAACAGGGAGAATACGACATGAAACGCCGCTCATTTCTCATCGGTACAGGCGCCGTCGGCCTGACCGCTGCCATCGGCACGCGCGCCTTCGCGCAAGGCGCGCCCGAGAAGACGAAGGTCACGCTGGGCGTCGGCGGCAAGCCGCTGCTCTACTATCTCCCGCTGACCATCGCGGAGCGGAAGGGCTTCTTCAAGGAACAGGGCCTGGAGGTCGAGATCAACGATTTCGGCGGCGGCGCGAAATCCCTGCAGGCTCTCATCGGCGGCTCGGTCGATGTGGTGACGGGTGCCTATGAGCACACGATCCGCATGCAGGCCAAGGGGCAGGACATCGTGGCGCTGACCGAGCTCGGCCGCTTCCCGGCGATCGTGATCGCGGTGAAGAAGGACAAGGCCGGCCAGGTGAAGTCGCCCGCCGACTTCAAGGGCCTGAAGATCGGCGTGACCGCGCCGGGTTCCTCGACGGCGCTGACCACGCAATACGCGATGGTCAAGGCGGGCCTCAAGCCGACCGATGCCGCCCTCATCGGCGTCGGTTCCGGCGCCAGCGCCGTCGCGGCGATGAAGAACGGCGAGATCGACGTGATCGCTCATCTCGACCCGGTGATCTCGAAGCTTGAATCCGACGGCGACATCCAGGTTCTCATCGACACCCGCACCGAGGCCGGCACCCGTGCGCTCTTCGGCGGATCCAACCCGGCGGCGACGTTCTATACGAAGAAGGCCTTCGCCGAGCAGAATCCGCAAACCACGCAGCGTCTCGTGAACGCCTTCGTGAAATCCCTGAAATGGCTCCAGACGGCGACGCCTGAGGACATCGCCGATACGGTCCCGGCGGAATACCATCTGGGTGACAAGCCGCTCTACCTCCAGGCGGTGAAGAATTCGCTCGAGAGCTATTCGCGCGACGGCATCGTGCAGAAGAGCGGCATGGAAAGCGTGCTCGATATGCTTCGCCAGCTCGATCCGGAGCTGAAGGACGCCAAGATCGATCTCGCCGCGACCTTCGACGACCGCTTCGTGCGTCAGGCTTCGATTTAAGCTTGTCGATATAAGCCATTGCCATGGCTTTGAAACGGGCCTGCCGTCCCGCGAAGGGCGGTGGGCCCGTTCCTGCGACCGGGGTGCGCTGACATCACCTCTGCCCGAAGGGAAGGCGCGTTAGGCCATTGTGGCGGGCGTTGTCGTCCACTATTCAGGATGGCCTGACACGCTGCTTCGTTCGGGAGGTCTGATCCGCATGACCCGTCGCTTCATCACCCTCGACGTCTTCACGTCCGAGCGTTTCACCGGAAATCCCCTGGCCGTCGTGCTGGACGCGGAGGGGCTCGATGACGCGCGCATGCAGACCATCGCCAAGGAGTTCAACCTGTCCGAGACGGCCTTCGTGTTCCTGCCGGAGGATCCGCACCAGCGCGCCGATATCCGTATCTTCACGCCCGGCCGCGAGCTCCCCTTCGCGGGCCATCCCACGGTCGGAACGGCGGTGCTTCTGGCGCTGCTCGATCAGAACGGCGAACCGGGCGCCGCGGCCTTCGGTCTGAAGGAGAAGGTCGGCATCGTGCCCTGCGCGGTCGAGGTGAAGGACGCGGTCAGCGGCGAGGCGCGTTTCCGTCTGCCGCGCCTGCCCTTCGCCTGGGGCGAGGGCAAGGAAAGCACCGATTGCGCCTGGGCGCTCGGCCTCGACCCGAAAGAGATCGGATTCGAACGCCATGTGCCGAGCCGGCACTCGGCGGGCGTGGCCTACGATCTGGTGCCGGTCGCTTCCCTGGATGCGCTCGCACGCGCTTATCCGAGAGGCGAGGCGTTCGACAAGACCTTCGCCGACAGCGATCACCCGTCGGCTTATGTCTACACGCGCGTGCCTGACGCGGAGCCCTTGCGGTTCCGGGCCCGCATGTTCGGCCCCGGCATGGGCATCGTCGAGGATCCGGCGACCGGCTCGGCCGCGGCGGCCTTCGCCGGCGCGCTCATGCAATGCGAACCCCTCGGTGACGGCGAGCACAACATCGCCATCGAGCAGGGCGTGGAGATGGGGCGGGCCAGCGAGATCCATCTGCAGATGACGATCAGGAACGGCGCGCTCGTGGCGGCCGAGATCGGCGGCTCGGCCGTGATGGTCATGCGCGGCGAGATCGTCGCGTGAGCGAGGACATCCTGATCCGGCGCGTCTCGCGCGTCGAGGCGCGGTGCGAGCCCATGGAATGGACCTGGGCGCGCGAGAACCGGAGCCTCATCGAGGCCAACTGGCAACGGCGCAAGGCTCAGACGCCGAAGATGTTCAACGGCCGGGTCCTGCTGCTGAGCCATCTGGACTTCGAGCGGGACCTGTGCCGGAACATCTATTTCGAGACCAATTATGATGGGCTCGTCGCTTGGCTCGACAGCGGGTATCCGGACAGGACCATCGCCAACGGCTTCGCCATGGGCGCCCTGCGCGGGATGGACGGCGCCTTCATCTGCGGCGTGATGTCCGCGCATACGGCGAATGCGGGCCGGGTCTATTTCGCGGGCGGAACGCCGGATCGTTCCGATCTGAGGCCCGACGGTTCCGTCGATCTCGCCACCAGCCTGACCCGGGAGCTGATCGAGGAGACCGGGCTTCAGGAGAACGAGTTCCAGGTGGACGACGAGTGGATCGTCGTCCGGCGCTGGCCGACGGTCGCCTTCCTGAGGATGGTGACCCTGCCGATGACGGCGCAGGAGGGCGCGGCCCTGATTCGCGCCAACATCGCCCGGGAGGAGGAGCCCGAACTGCAGGACGTGCGGATCATCCGCGGCGTGGAGGACATCGACCGGGAGGCGATGCCCCTGTTCCAGCAATCCTTCTTCGAGTGGGTCTTTTCTCAGAGATAGCCGTGACGGGCCTTCGTGGCCCTGATCATGCGAACGGCCTCGGCATCCCGCCCGCCCGCGCAGGCGGCTTCCGCCTGCCCGATCTCCCGGTCGACCCGGTTATAGACGGACTGGTTCACATGCCCCATGGCCAGATCGTTGCTCATGACCGCACGATAGCGGGCGATCTCGCCCTGGCAGCCCGAACCTTCCGGCATGCGGAAGCTCGACGGGGTCACGCTCGTGCTGGCAGGCGCCGGGGCAGGGCCCGAGGCGGTCTGGTTGCAGGCGGCGAGGGGCAAGGCCATGAGGCCGGACAGGCACAGGCCGCGGATCACATTCTTCATCAAGGCACCTCATGATCGGGTAGGGTGGTTTGGAATATATGCCAGACCGGGCTTGATCTAGAGCATTTCGGCCGCTGACCAGGGAATGATCCGGCGGGAACTTTCCTATACGTTCGTCGAGCTTTCGCGTTTCGTTTCTTTCAACGGCTTGCCATCCGAGTTTCGGCCCGTTACAAACGTGCCCGTTGTTCGCGGGCTCAAGCCGCGGCTTTTGGAGGAATGGGCAGCGATGGCAATCGGCTCCCACAGCGCTGGAAAGAACGGCACCGCTTCCGCGGCCGACCGCGCGCTTCTCCTCGGCCTCCTTCTCCTTAGCTGCCCCTGAGGGTCGGCTGGGCGCTGCCGCCTGGGCTCTCAGGGGTTAAAGCAAAAATCTCAAGAACAACCCCGGCGCCTCGCTTATCATCCGACATGGCGCTCCCCCGAGAAGGACCGACACGATGACCGTTTCCAAAGACCGCGTACTGATCTTCGACACCACGCTGCGCGATGGCGAGCAATGCCCTGGCGCGACCATGACGCTGGAGGAAAAGCTCGAGGTTGCAGTACTGCTCGACGCCATGGGCGTCGACATCATCGAGGCGGGCTTCCCCATCGCCTCCAACGGTGATTTCGAGGCCGTGTCGCTGATCGCGCAGCAGGTGAAGAACGCCACCGTCGCGGGTCTTGCCCGCGCCATTTCCGCCGACATCGCCCGCGCCGGCGAGGCCGTGCGCCTGGCCAGGAAGCCGCGCATCCACACCTTCGTCTCCACCTCGCCGATCCACCTGCAGCATCAGATGCGCAAGTCGGAAGAGGAAGTGCTGGAAATCATCACCACCACGGTGACCCAGGCCCGCAACCTGGTCGAGGACATCGAGTGGTCGGCCATGGACGCCACGCGCACGCCCATCGATTACCTGTGCCGCTGCGTGGAAGCCGCGATCAAGGCGGGTGCCACCACCATCAACCTGCCCGACACGGTGGGCTATGCCACGCCCGACGAATACCGCGCCATGTTCCGCGCGGTTCGCGAGCGCGTGCCGAACGCCGACAAGGCGATCTTCTCCGCGCATTGCCACAACGATCTGGGTCTCGCCGTCGCTAACTCGCTCGCAGCCCTCGAGGGCGGGGCGCGCCAGATCGAATGCACCATCAACGGCATCGGCGAGCGCGCGGGCAATGCGGCGCTGGAAGAGGTCGTGATGGCGATCAGGACCCGCGGCGACGTGCTGCCCTACGAGACCGGCGTCGAGACGACGATGCTCACGCGCGCCTCGAAGCTCGCTTCCGCCGCCACGTCGTTCCCCGTGCAGTACAACAAGGCCATCGTCGGCCGGAACGCCTTCGCGCATGAGAGCGGCATCCATCAGGACGGCATGCTGAAGAACGCGCAGACCTACGAGATCATGACGCCGGAGAGCGTCGGCGTGTCCAAGACCTCGCTGGTCATGGGCAAGCATTCCGGTCGCGCCGCCTTCCGCAACAAGCTGGAAGAGCTGGGTTACGAACTGTCCGACAATCAGTTTCAGGACGCGTTCGAGCGCTTCAAGGATCTGGCCGACCGCAAGAAGCACGTCTACGATGAGGACATCGAGGCGCTGGTCGATCAGAACATCGCCACCGCGCATGACCGCATCAAGCTCGTCTCGCTCCACATCGTCGCCGGAACGCGCGGCCCGCAGCGCGCGACCATGCGCCTTCAGGTCGACGGCAAGGCCGTGATCGAGGAGCAGGAGGGCAACGGTCCGGTGGACGCCACCTTCAATGCCATCAAGGCGCTCGTGCCGCATGAGGCCGTGCTGGAGCTCTATCAGGTCCATGCGGTGACCGAGGGCACGGACGCCCAGGCCGAAGTGTCGGTGCGCCTCTCCGCTGACGGCCGCAGCGTGACCTCCCGCGCCGCCGATCCGGATACCCTGGTGGCTTCCGCACAGGCCTATCTCGGCGCCCTCAACAAGCTCCTGAGCCGAGGCGCTCGCCTCCACGCGCAGCATGCGGCGGAGTGAGCTTTCTTATCGCTAGACGTTGGAATGCCCGGCCACGTGCCGGGCATTTTCGTTTCAACGGGCATGCACCTCATTCAGGATGTTTGCCCGGACATGTGCCCTGAGCCTCTCACCGTCATCACCGGCCTTAAGCCTGGTCAATCCGGCACCGGGATCGGGCTTGGCGGCTTGATGGTCGAGAGCACGAAGCTCGAGCGCACGTCGGCGACGCCGGGGAGGGTGAGCAGGCGGTTCATGGTGAACTCGCCGAAGCTCTCGATGTCCCGCGCCACCGCGTGGACGATGATGTCCACCTCGCCGGCAAGCGCATGGCAGGCGATCACCTCCTCGTAGCCCTTGAGCCGGTCCACGAGCCGCGTGCGCCAGCCGGGCTCGGATTGCTCAAGTTTGATGAACACGAAGGCCTCCACCTCGAATCCGAGCGCCTTGCGGTTCACGAGCGCCCGATAGCCCTCGATGATGCCGTCCTCCTCCAGGGCCTTCAGGCGCCGCAGGCAGGGGGACGCGGCCAGCCCCACCTTTTCGGCCAGGGCGGAATTGGGGATGCGTCCGTCTCCCTGAATGGCGCGCAGGATCCGGCGGTCTGAGGGGGAGAGGTGGCGTTTCATGATGTCTCGGGAAAGTGAGGCCTTGAGGTCATTTTATGACCTGCCAAGCCGATTTCCAGCCGGGATGCGCAGAACAATGACCTCGGGCGAGTGTTATTCTTCCAGCAGGATAAGGACGGAGGAAGCGCCATGAACACCGCCACCGGCAGCGACGACCCGCGCGATTACATACGCGACCAGGGCTACGAGAATTACACCGAGACGGACCATGCCACCTGGCGGATCCTGGCCAAACGCCAGCGGGAGATCCTCAAGGGCCGCATCGCCGACCAGTTCCTGGAGGGCCTCGACCGGCTCGGCATCGGCGAGGAGGGGATCCTGGATTTCCGGGTCATGAACCAGCGCCTCAAGGCGGCCACCGGATGGGAGGTCATGGCGGTCCCGGGGCTCATTCCGGATCTGGCGTTCTTCCGGATGCTGGCGAACCGCCAGTTCCCGGCGGGGTTCTGGATCCGCAAGCCCGAGCAGCTCGACTATATCGAGGAGCCGGACATCTTCCACGACGTGTTCGGCCATGTGCCGCTGATCATGCAGCCGATCTACGCGGATTATCTCGAAGCCTACGGCAAGGCCGGCCTGGTGGCGGCCGAGCACGGGGCCCTGAAGTACCTGGCGCGGCTGTACTGGTATACGGTCGAGTTCGGCCTCGCGCAGACACCCGAGGGCCTTCGCATCGTCGGGGCCGGCATCGCCTCCTCGCCCGGCGAGACGATCTTCGCCCTGGAGAGCCCGTCGCCGAACCGGGTTGCCTTCGACCTGGGCCGCGTCATGCGCACCCTCTACCGGATCGACGATTATCAGGAGACCTATTTCGTGCTCGACGGCATCGAAGCTTGGCCGAGCCTGGATGTGGACCGTCTGGTCCCGCTGTGGGAGGAACTGGCCGGCAAGGACGAGATCGAGCCCGGCCAGATCCAGCCGGAGGACCGGGTTTTGACACAGGGTGACGGCAGCTATCACCGCGCGAAATCGAAATCCGCGGCTTGATGAAAAATCCTCTTCGAATGGGCTAGACAGAGGCCGTACGGTTTGTTACACGCACGGCCTCTTCAGCGGAAACGCACCGCTGAATTCGCTTCGGCGACGGGTGTATAGCTCAGTTGGTAGAGCAGCTGACTCTTAATCAGCGGGTCCAAGGTTCGAGTCCTTGTACACCCACCAATCTCCTCAAAGAAATTGCCGGAATGCGGACGGGCCTTGTCAGAACCTGGCAGGGCTGAGGCCGCGCCGATTGCGCTGCTGCCTGTCGGCAAGCTGATTTCCTCCAAATCCCGAAATCCGCGGCAGCGACGCGCCGACGGGAATTGCTGCGTTGTCGTTGTGGATCTTGGCGCTCAGGCGAATCGTGTCCATCCGGGCCTGCGAAGCGGCCAGAGGGCGCATGAACGGCTTGCATTTGGCTCTTAAAAAACAGTTTTTCAGAAAAATTAAGGAATTAACGACAGATACAAGCTGATCTTCGCAAAGATCTCCGCGGAAGAGTCAAACCGAAATCCATTGTGCCAGCTTCTCTAATCATCTCGCTCAGCATTTTGATCGCGGCCGCTGCCATCGTCTGCGCGATCTTCGTTCTTGTGCGCGGGTATAGCGACGATCTCGCGAAGGCCGAGGGCGATCTGGCGACTCTTGCGCTGACTCTTCAGGAGCGCACGGATGCCATCCTCCGGTCCATCGAGAACGCCCTGCGCGACGTGACCGGAAAGATACCGCCGGCCAGCCTCAAGCCCGACGAGTTCGAGGCATTCGCCGGGTCGAAGGCCACGAAGGCCCTCCTGGCCGATGCGTCCAATTCCCTTCCCCAGATCATTCGCATCAATCTCATCAACGCGCGGGGTCGGGTCGTCGGCTCGTCGATACCGGGCCCGATCTCCGATTCGGTGTATCTGAGAGACACCTCCTACTACCGCACGCTCTCGACGGATCCGTCGCTGCTGCTGTACCTGAGCGAGCCGATCAGGATCGAGTCCACCGGAAAGAGGGTGATCTCGCTCGCCCGCAAGATCAACGACACGGACGGCAACTTCCTCGGGATCATCACCGCCACGATCGACCTCGGTTACTTCGAGAAGCTCTACGACGATCATCTCAAGACGCGCTCGCAGGCGGTCACGCTCTACCGGCGGGACGGGGCCATCCTGGCGCACAGCCCGGCTGATCCAAGAACGCTCGGGCGCAAGGTCTGGCTGGCCAACACGCCGTTGCAGCGCATGGCCGCCAAGAACGCCTCGACGCTCATCCGCGATGTCAGCTGGATCGATGGTCGCGAGCGCATGTTTGCCCTCCATCCCCTCGCCAATTATCCGGCAGGGATCGCCGTCAGCAGAACCGTCGTGGAGCTCATGGCCGGGCGGCGCCTGGAGGCCCGGCTGGCCAGATTCATCGCCTATCTTATCGATATCGTGATGGATACGGCGAGCCTGTTCGGCCTCAAGCAGGTCAGGACCGGGATTCTCCGTGCCGCGAGCGAGAGCTACCTGTCGCGTCATGACATCCTCACCAAGCTCCCCAACAGGCAGTTCCTCTCCGAAGAACTGAAGCGAACCGTTGCCGCCACGCAGCGATCCGGTACGGGCTTTGCCCTGCACCTCCTCGATCTCACCCGGTTCAAGGATATCAACGACAATTACGGACACGCCGTGGGCGACGAGATCGTCAAGATCGTCGCGCGGCGTCTGCGCGAACGGACCAGGAGGGGCGACTTCATCGCGCGGATCGGCGGCGATGAATTCGCCATCGTTCAAAGGCCGCTCAAGGGACAGCAGCAGGCCGTGGACCTCGTGTCGAGCGTTCAGGGCGCGTTCAAGGTGCCGTGCACGGTGGTCGGCACCGAAATCGAGGTCGGGCTTTCCATTGGCGTCGCTGTCGCATCCGCCAGCACGAAGACCTCAGCGGAGATCATGCGGGCCGCGGACATCGCCCTCTACGAAGCAAAGTCCGATCCCGACAACAGCTACCGGCTCTACAACGCGGGCATGAAGGATTCGCGAGCGGAGCGCCGCGCGCTCGAGGGGGCGCTGAAGAACGCTCTCGAGAACCGGGAACTCGAGCTGCATTATCAGCCGATCCTCGACCTCAGGACGAACAGGCTGTGGGGCTGCGAGGCTCTGGTCCGCTGGAACCACCCGACGAAAGGCATGGTCTCGCCTCTGCTGTTCATCCCGACCGCCGAGGAAACAGGCCTCATCGGGCCGATCGGCGACTGGATCCTCAAGGAGGCCTGCACGACAGCCATGACGTGGGACGCTCCGTTGAAAGTCGCGGTCAATCTTTCCACGGTGCAGTTCCAACGCCGTGACGTCTATGCCAGCGTGACGGAGGCTCTGAACGCATCGGGCCTGCCTGCTCATCGTCTGGTCCTCGAGATCACGGAATCCGTCAAGCTCACGGAGGAGGCCGCCACAACACTCAAGCGGCTCAAGGCTCTGGGAGTCTCGATCGCGCTCGACGACTTCGGCACAGGTTATGCGTCCATGAGCTATCTCAGGAGCTTTCCGTTCGACAAGATCAAGATCGATCAGTCCTTCGTCCGTGGAATGCTCAGTTCCCCGGACAGCAGCGCGATCATCAAGGCGACGATCAGCCTTGCGAACGACCTCAAAATGACCACCACGGCTGAAGGGATCGAAACGGACGATCAGCTGAATGCCCTGCGGCAGGCCGGCGCGTCTCAGGCCCAGGGCTATCTCATCGCCAAGCCGATGCCCCGGGAAGCCGTTGCCGCGTTCATTGCGCAGGCACCTCAGGGCGGCGCCAGCGCAGCACGGGATGTCGCCTGAGTGCGCAAGCGCGCCGTGATCATTCCGAGCCTTGCTTGAGGGGAAGGAAGCCGATGGCCTGGCGCTGCGGACCTTCCTGCTTCAGCGTGCGAACCATCTCCTCGTATTCCCGCTCCATCTCGGGCGTGACCGAGGGCCGCGTCTCCCGCAGGGCCTGCTCGAAGTGAGCCATGGTCACGGTCTGAGCCTCCAATGACTCGCGCAGGGCCAGCAGGCCCGCTCTGCGGGTGAGGTCTTCCAGGTCGGCGCCGGTGAAGCGGTTCGTCCGTTCCGCGATCGTGTCGAGATCGACATCCGGGCCCAGCGGCATCGTCTTCGTGTGAATGCCGAGAATGTGCCGTCGTCCGGGAGCGTCGGGGACAGGCACGTAGATCAGCTCGTCGAAGCGGCCGGGGCGGAGCAGGGCAGGGTCCACGAGATTCGGGCGGTTGGTGGCGGCCATCACGACGACGCCCTGCAATTCTTCCAGTCCATCCATCTCGGCGAGGATCGTGTTGACCACGCGCTCCGTCACCGCCGGTTCGCCGAGGCCGCCGCCGCGCACGGGAGCAAGCGAGTCGATCTCGTCGATGAAGATGACGGTCGGTGCGACCTGTCGCGCACGGGCGAACAGCCGCGACACCTGCTGTTCGGATTCGCCATACCATTTCGACAGGAGGTCGGAGGATTTCGTCGCGACGAAATTGGCCTGCGCCTCGCGTGCGACCGCTTTCGCGAGAAGCGTCTTGCCGGTGCCAGGCGGGCCGAAGAGAAGGAAGCCCTTGGCCGGGCGTATCCCGAGACGGCGGAACGACTCCGGGCTCTTGAGCGGCAGCTCGACCCCCTCGCGCAGGCGGGTCCTCGCTTCCTCGATGCCGCCGATATCGTCCCAGGTCACGTTGGGCACCTGGATCATGATTTCGCGCAGCGCTGACGGCTGGATGCGCTTCAGGGCATTGTGAAAATCCTGCCGCGTGACGCGCAGATTCTGCAGAACCTCGGCGGGGATTCCCTCCCTCAGGTTCACGTCGGGAAGGATGCGGCGCAGGCAATCCATGGCAGCCTCGCGGGCCAGTGCCGAAAGGTCCGCTCCCACGAAGCCGTAGGTGATGCGTGCGATCTCATCCAGGTTCACGTCCTCGCCGAGGGGCATACCGCGCGTGTGTATCTGCAGCACCTCTCGGCGGCCCGGCTCATCGGGTACGCCGATCACGATCTCACGGTCGAAGCGTCCGGGCCGGCGCAGCGCCTCGTCGATGGCCTCCCGACGGTTGGTCGCGCCGATGACGACGATGTTCTGGCGCGGCTCCAATCCGTCCATGAGCGTGAGCAGCTGCGCAACGATGCGCCGCTCCACCTCGCCGGTCACCTTCTCGCGCTTGGGCGCGATGCTGTCGATCTCGTCGATGAAGATGATGGCAGGCGCGTTCTGCTGCGCCTCCTGGAACACCTGTCTCAGGCGCTGCTCGGACTCGCCGTAATGGCTGCCCATGATCTCCGGGCCGGCAATATGGAAGAACTGCGCTTCTGTTTCATTGGCGACGGCTCGGGCGAGCAATGTCTTTCCCGTCCCGGGAGGGCCATAGAGCAGGACGCCCTTCGGCGGATCGATGCCGAGGCGTTGGAAGAGTTCGGGATGGCGAAGCGGGAGCTCCACCATTTCGCGAACCTGATCGACCGTGTTCCCGAGGCCGCCGATGTCGTCATAGGTGACATCGGCCCGGCGCGCCTCCTTCGGCTCCTCGAATTGCGGGCGAAGATCGACCTCGGTTTCGGCCGTGACCTGCACGATCCCGCGCGGCTGCGTGGACACGACGACGAGGCGGATCTCCTGCAACCCGTAAGCCGGAATGTTGAGAAGGCCGCGCAGTTCATCGGGCAAGCGGGGATCGGTGTTGGGAGAATAGACGGAGGTCGAAATGACATCGCCCGCGGTGAGCGGACGGTGGTAGAAGGTCCGCCGGAGGGCTTCGCCCGAGCCCTGCAGGCGCAGGCCTTTCTGCGCGGGCGCCAGCACGATGCGGGTGGCCGGGCGAACCTCTGCGCGCTTCACCTCGACGAAGTCTCCGCTGCTGACGCCGGCATTGACGCGCTGCAGGCCGTCCAAGCGAATGATGTTGAGGCCCTCGTCTTCGGGGTAGGGCGTGACTGCGATGGCGGTGGTGTGCCTCTTCCCGATGATCTCGATGGCCTGACCCTCCTGCAGGCCGATCTCCGAGAGGATCTGTCGGCTCATCCGGGCGATGCCGCGTCCGGCGTCGCCCGGGCGGGCATTGGCAACCTGGAGGCGTACGATCTGTGCATCATCGGCCATGGCCATGTTTCCCCATCATTCCGGTACTGCTGCCGGTGAGAGGCCGAAGCTCCGATAAGCCGTGGCAACCCTCCGGCACCCGCGCGGTCTCACCTTCGAAAACCGGTGGGCAAACGCCACACCTTTCGAATTGTTGCAGTCTACGGCAAGGCTGTGCCGGGCAGGGCTGGTGCCCCCATGGGTCCCTTAAGTCTTGATCCGCCGCCGGAGAGATCGCCTCGGCTCCCGCGGGCGATCGGGGAGCTTCGCCGTTGATGTTGCTACCGGGCGGCCCACAGCATTCCGCGCCGGAGGATGGTGCGCATCTCCGGCACTTCGAACTCTTTCGCGACATGCCCGAGGGAACTGTAAAACACCCTTCCTTGGCCGTGGCGGCGTTTCCAGACGACCGGCATCACGACGCCCTCGATCCATGGGGCGTGCTCCCCGGAAAAGGTCGTCGTGGCGAGAACCTCGTTGGAGGGGTCGACATGCATGTAGTACTGCTCGGACCGGTAGTCGAAATCCCGGATGCCCTGCATGATCGGATCGTCCGGGCGGGTGATGTTGACCCGGTAATCGATGATGTTGCCGGGATGGGCGACCCACTGGCCGCCGCACATGAACTGATACTCGACCGCTTCGCGAAATGCGTCTCCCATCCCGCCGTGATACCCGGCCAAGCCGACGCCGCCGCGCACGGCGAGCGACAGATTGGCAACCTCGTCCTTCTCGATCTTCGACATGGTGAAGATCGGAACGATCAGGCTGAGCTTGCCGAGATCCGGGTCGGCAAAGGCTCTGGTCGATGTTTCCATGCGGACGGAAAAACCGTCCTCCTTCAGCATCTCTGCGATGATGCCGGCACATTGTTCCGGCTCGTGCCCGCTCCAGCCGCCCCAGACGATCAATACCTCGCGCATGTGTGCTGCCCCGTCACGCTGCCGAGGCCGCTTGGGGCAGCCCCTGCCAGAGCGCTGCCGCGTCGTGATCGTCGAGTATCGCGGGCCGTTCCAGCGCGGTCGTGATGGCCCTCGGCTGACCGGTCGCAGCCCCTTCCAGGATGGAATGCATCATTTCGAGGACGTGAAGCCCAAGGCGGCCGCTGGAGCGGTGCGGCGTTCCTTTGAGGGCCGCGCTGGCGAGATCGGCAAGACCCAGAGCACGATAATTGGCGCGTGACGGGGCGTCCGGCGCCCAGCTCGGCGAGCGCCAGTTCGGCGCGCCGAGAGGCTTCTCGCTCGAGTCGACGAGGCGCCAGTCGCCGCCACGCTCGGTGAACTCCACATGCCCGCCGAAGAAGTTGGGATCGGGAACCCGCAGGGAGCCTTCGGTGCCGTAGAGCTCGATGGCGGGATGACCATGCTTCCACACGTCCCAGCTCATGGAGAGCGTGACCTGCGCTCCCGAGGCGAATTCCAGAAGCGCCATCACGCTTGTCGGTGTCTCCACCGTGATCCGCTCGCCCTTGCGCGGAGAGTTCTCCGTCGTCACGACCCGCTCCGGAAAGCCCATGCTCGACATGGCGAAGACCCGCTTGACGGGCCCGATCAGGTTGACGAGCGTGCTGAGGTAATAGGGCGCCATGTCGAAGATCGGTCCGCCTCCCGGCTTGAAGAAGAACTCCGGGTCCGGATGCCAGTGCTCCATGCCATGCGACATGAGAAACGCCGTTCCCGCCAGGATGCGGCCCACCGAGCCGTCGTCAACGAGCCTGCGCGCCAGGCGTCCGCCTGCGCCGAGAAACGTATCCGGCGCGCAGCCGAGGAGAAGACCGCGAGCCTCTGCCTCGTCGACGAGCTTGCGCCCCTGCTCGAAATCCACGGCAAGGGGCTTTTCGGAGAAGACGTGCTTGCCCGCGCTGAGCGCCGCGAGGGACACGCCGAAATGCGCGGCGGGGATCGTGAGATTGACGACAAGATCGATCCCGTCGCTGGCCAGGAGCTGATCGACGCTCATCGCTTCGATGCCGTATCGGCTGGCCTGGGCCTGTGCCACCTCGGGACGCATGTCGGCGCAGGCGCGCAAGGTGAGCCCGCGATAGGCGGGGATGTTCTGCAGGTAGATGCCGGAGATATTGCCGCATCCGATGATGCCGACATTCAGGGTGTCCGTCATGATCAATCCTCGATCGTGCGCAGGAAGGCAAAGCTGGCGCGGGCGGTCTGCGCCGGGTCGGCGGGCTTGTCGTGTTCCACCACCATCCACTGCGCGCCGGCATCACGGCAGATGCGCCACAGGTCGCGCCAGCTCAGAATGCCGGAGCCCACATCGGCCCAGCCGTCCTGATCCTCGTTCCGGCCTGGCGGCGCGATATCCTTCACATGCGCGGCCGTGATCCTGCTGCGGTATCGGTCGATCCATTCCTTCGGGTCGGCGTCGCCGCGAACGAGCCAGGCGACATCCACCTGCCAGGCGAGGGGGCTCCCTTCGGCGGCCTCGAAGATCAGCTCGAGCGCGGTCTTGCTGCCGTCCTTGGGCTGCAGCTCCCAGTGATGATTGTGGTAGCCGAGGCGGATGCCGCCCTCATGGAAGCGATGGGCCATCTCCGCGAGTTCGCGCCCGAGGGAGCGCCAGCCGGCCGCATCCATCTCTCGCTGCTCCGGTGGAACGGCCGGCATGTAGAGATCCTTGAAGCCGAGAATACGGCAGGCTTCGAGGACAGTGTCCGGTCTTTCGCGCAGGGCCGCGAGGCTGACATGGCTCGACGACGCCTTGAGCCCGCGCGCATCGAGTTTGGATCGGATGAGCGCCGCATCGTCGAGATGCGACCCGACGGTTTCCACGCTGCGGTAGCCCGCCTCGGCCACCGTATCGAGAATGCGGTCGATATCCTCGAGGGAACGCAAGGTATAAAGCTGGATGGAGAGAGTGTCCGTGACGCTCATGAAATCCTCAAGGGCTGTTGCGGCGCGATCAAACGGAGCGCCGTTTCGTTGAAGGGTTGAAATCCGTGTTCAGAGCCGCTCGCCGGTCTCTGCGGAAAAGAGGGAGATCTGATCGGGATTGATGCCGATCGAGAGGGGAGCGCCGCGGGCGGCGCGCTTGCTCCCGGTCGTGCGAACCTGGATCGAGCCTTCTCCGTCGCTGCACCATATCACCGTGTCGGCCCCCATCGGCTCGACGATGTCGATCCTGAAATCCGCCCATGTTCCGGCGTCTCGGATCTCTAGATGCTCCGGCCTGATGCCGAGAACGACGTTCTGTCCGGGCTGCGGTGCGGCGGTGAAGCCGTAGCCTTCCAGCGACAGGCGGCGCGTGCCGGAGACGAATTCGGGACCCACACCATTCCCCTCGATCCTGCCGTTGATGAAGTTCATCTGGGGCGAACCCACGAAGCCTGCGACGAAGAGGTTGGCCGGGCGATGATAGATCTCGTCGGGGCTGCCGATCTGCTGAACCTTCTGTTCCTTCAGAACGACGATCCGATCGGCCAGCGTCATGGCTTCGATCTGATCATGCGTGACGTAGACCATGGTGGTCTTGCCGAGCTTCGCATGAAGGCGCTTGATCTCAACGCGCAGCTCGTTCCGCAGCTTGGCGTCGAGGTTCGAGAGCGGCTCGTCGAACAGGAAGACGGCGGCATCGCGCACCAGCGCGCGGCCGATGGCGACGCGCTGACGCTGGCCGCCGGAGAGCTGATCCGGCTTGCGGTCGAGAAGATGCGTGATCTGCAGCAGTTCCGCCGCCTGGCTGACGCGCCGTTCGATCTCGGGCCTCGGGGTCTTCGCCATCTTTAGGCCAAAGGACATGTTCTCGCGCACGCTCATGCGTGGATAGAGAGCATAGGATTGGAACACCATGGCGATGCCGCGATCCTTGGGCTCCTCCCACGTGACGTTCCTGCCGCCGATCCAGATCTGGCCCGACGCCACGTCGAGGAGACCGGCAATGGCATTGAGCAGGGTCGATTTTCCGCAGCCGGACGGGCCAAGGAGGACGATGAACTCACCCTCCTGAATATCGAGGGAGAGTCCGTCGAATACACGGAAGGCCTCGAAGGCGACGGTGACATCACGAACCGAAACAGCAGACATGTCCTACCCCTTCACCGCACCGGCGGCGATGCCGCGCACGAACCAGCGACCTGAAACGAAATAGACGACGAGAGGAACCAGGGCGGCGAGCATCGTGGCCGCCATGTCCACGTTGTAGGCACGCTCGCCTTGCGTCGAATGCACGATATTGTTGAGCTGCACCGTCATCGGCAGGTTTTCGCGGCCTGCGAAGGTGAGGCCGAAAATAAAGTCGTTCCAGATGCCGGTGACCTGCAGGATGGTGGCGACCACCAGCATCGGGGTCGACATGGGAAGCATGACGCGGAAGAAGATGCTCCAGAAGCCGCCGCCGTCGATGCGCGCCGCCTTGAACAGCTCGATGGGCAGGCCCGCATAGTAGTTGCGGAAGAGCAGCGTCATCGTCGGCAGGCCGAAGATCACATGGACGAGCACGATGCAGAGCAGCGAGTTGTAGACACCCGTCATCGAGAAGATGCGCACGAGCGGATAGAGGAACACCTGATAGGGAATGAAGGCGCCGAGCAGGAGGATGCCGAAGAGCAGATTGGCCCCTTTGACGCGCCAGAAGGAGAGCGCATAGCCGTTGATCGCGCCCGCGACGATCGAGCAGATCACGGACGGGATCAGGATGCGCACGGAGTTCCAGAAGCCGACGCTGATGCCGTTGCATTCAAGGCCCGTGCAGGCCGACGACCAGGCCTTGCTCCAGGCTTCGAATGTGAGCGCCTGCGGCCAGGCAAGGATATTGCCGAGCCGGATCTCGTCCATCGGCTTCAGGGAAGTGACGACCATGATCCAGAGCGGGAGCAGGAAGAAGAGGGCGGCCGTGATCAGGAAGGCATAGACGCCGATGCGAGCGGGCGTGAGATGCCGCGGGCGGCGGCCCTGAGGGATGACGTGGCTCATAGGCGCCTCCCGTCGCGACGAACGTATTTCACATAGACCCAGGGGGCGAGGATGGACACGACCGCGATCAGCATGATCGTCGCGGCCGCCGTGCCCAGGGCGATGTTGTTGCGCTCGAAGAGGTGATCCATCACGAATTTGGCGGGCACTTCGGTGGCGATGCCGGGGCCGCCCAGGGTCATGGCAACGACAAGGTCGTAGAGCTTCACCACGCCGGTGGCGAGAAGCACGGTCGCCGTCACGACCATCGGACGCAGCAGCGGCAGGACGATCGAGGTATAGACCCGCCAGGTGGGCACGCCGTCGACGCGCGCAGCCTTCCAGAGATCGCTGTCGACCCCGCGCAATCCCGCAAGCAGGATCGCCATCGTTAGGCCGGACCCATGCCACAGGCCCGCGATGACGATGGTGTAGATCGCCATGTTCTGATTGACGAGCCAGTCGAAGGTGAAGGTCTCGAAGCCCATGTCCCGCACGAGCTTCTGCAGGCCGAGCGCCGGATTCAGAAACCATTGCCAGGCGACGCCGGTGACGACGAACGACATCGCATAGGGATAGAGGAACAGGGTGCGGAAAAGGCCCTCGCCGCGCACATTCTGGTCAATGAAGACGGCCAGGAGAAACCCGATGATGAGGCATCCGGAGATGAACAGGGTGCCGAAGATGACGATGTTCTCAGCGGATGTGAGAAAGCGGTCGTTGGCAAAGAGGCGGGCGTATTGCGCAAACCCGACCCAGTCGAATTTGGGCAGAAGGGTGGAACTCGTGAAGGAGAGCCGCACCGTCCACACCATGCAGCCGATATAGACGACGAGGACAATGAGGGCTGTCGGCAGGAGCGCGAAGGCTGCAGGAAGGCGCGTCAGGATACGGCGACGAGGCGGAGACACTGCGGGGCTTATGCTCGGAGCGCGGATGGAAATGCTCGACATCACAAATGCCTTGTCAGAAAGCCGGATTCATCAAGAGATCGGCTCGCCCCAGCCCCCCGAAGGGGCGAGCCGTCAGTCCTCAGGTTGCGTCGCGCATCGCGCTGAGGACTTTCTCGACAAAGGCATCGGCCGTCATCGTCGGGTTGTTCCAGTACTGGGTGACGGCGTCCTGCATCGCGCCGGAGAAGTTCGGCGTGCTGAGCATTTCCATCGCCTCGACCTGGTTGGCCGGATCCTTCAGAACCGCATGGGATTTCTGGGCGCAGACGTCCATGGAAGAGACGTCCACATCCATGCGGACCGGGATCGAACCCTTCTTCTTGTTGAACTCGATCTGGCTCGTCGGATCGAGCAGGACTTCGATGAGCTTGTTCTGCGTGGCGAGCTGGTTCTTGTCGGTGGTCGTCGGGAAAACGAACACGTCGCCGCCGATCACCAGCTTGCCGCCGCCTTCGCCCACGAGAGTGCAGTTGTATTCCTTGCCCGCCGTCTGACCGGCCGCAATGAATTCACCCTTGGCCCAATCGCCGTTGAAGTGCATGGCGGCCTTGTTGGTGATGACCAGGGCCGTCGCGTCGTTCCAATTGCGTCCGGGGCTGCCCGGATCGACGAGGGCGCGCATCTTCCCGAAGAGCTCGACAGTCTCCTTGAACTTGGCGCTCTTCACGGCCTCCTGGTCGCGGGCGCCGTAGAGCTTGCGGAACATGTCCGCGCCGCCATGTCCGACGAGCACGGCGCGGAAGAGGTTGTGCTCCCAGTTCGGCTGCCCGCCCAGGGCAATTGGGATCACGCCCTTGGCCTTCAGCTTCTCGCCGGTGGCGACGAGTTCAGGGAAGGTCTTCGGAACTTCGAGCCCCGCATCGGCGAAGATCTTGGTGTTGTAGAACATCCAGTTCTGGCCATGGATGTTGACCGGAACCGCATAGAATTTGCCGTTGCGCACCGTCGCATCCACGATGGGCTTGGGCATCAGCTCGCGCCACTTGCCGGCCTGGGCCTGTTCTTCCACGTCGCGCACCAGATCATTGCTGACGAGCTCGTCGAACTGCTTGCCGGTATTGAACTGCATCATGGTCGGCGGATTGCCGCCCACCATCCGGTTGATGCCGGCCGTGCGGGCATTGGCGCCGCCTGCAATGGCGTTGTCCACCCAGGTGCCGCCCGCTTTCGTGAACTGGTCGGCAAAGACCCTGACGGAGGCGGATTCACCCGCCGAGGTCCACCAATGGAGGACTTCAGCCTTTTGCTGTGCAAGTGCTCCCGAGGTCGAGATGAAGGCAAAAGCAAGGGTATACGCAGAAATGCGTTTCTTCAGGCGCATGGCTTCCTCCCAGAAGCGTTGTATCGACTTTTGTAATCGATTACATCTTACGGGATAAGTTGTAGAGACTTTTTGTCGAAGTCAAGGCACTGCGAAAGGCAGGAGGATGAGCTATAATCGGAAGAATGATATCTTGTTGAGATTCAGGGAGCATTTCTGATGAGCCGAAAGGGGTGGCGGTCTCCGAGGGAGGTGCGCATCGCCGACGTGGCTCGGATCGCGGGCGTGTCGACGGCAACGGTGAGCCGTGTCCTGGCCAGCCCCGATAAAGTCAGGCAGAAGACGCGCGACCTCGTGACGGAGGCTGTGCGGCAAAGCGGCTATACGCCCAACAGCGTGGCCAGAAACCTGCGCAAGCGCCGCACGATGACGGCTCTGGTGGTGGTGCCGAACCTGGCGAACCCGGTTTTCGCCCAGATCCTTCGTGGCATCGACGACGAGCTCACGCAGTCGGGCTATGGCCTTGTGATCGGCAGTCTCGACAACTGCCAGGAGCGGGAGGCGCGCTATGTCGAACTCGCCTTGTCCCGCCAGGTCGACGGTGTCATCCTGATGAACGGCCGCATTCCGACAAGCGACAAGAGGACGATGGCTGAAGCAGGGCTTCCGATGGTCGCGATGTGCGCCGCCATTGACGATGACAAGATCCCGCATGTGGTCGTCCAGGATCGCGAGGCATCCCGCGCGGCCGTCGCGTATCTGGCGCGGCTGGGCCATCGCCGCCTCGGATTCATCGCGGGACCGCCCTCCAACATCATCGCAAAGGAACGCTTCGCAGGGTTTCTGCAAGGGCTCGAAGAGGCAGGACTCTCCGAGATCGACTGCGTAAAGTGGGAAGGGCGGTTCGTGTTCGCGGCGGGCGTTGCGGCAGCCGAGGCGTTTCTCAAACTGAAGGACAGACCGACCGGAATCTACGCATCATGCGACGAGAGCGCGATCGGGTTCATCAAGGTCGTGCGAGCCGCGGGAGTGCGCGTTCCTGAGGACGTTTCCGTGATCGGGTTCGATGGAATCGAGTTTGCCGATTACGTGGAGCCGACTCTGACCACGTTTCGGCAGCCGCTCCACGACCTGGGGAGGAGGGGAGCCTCGATCCTCCTGAAAATGATCCGCAGGCAAATGCAGCCCGAGGACTGGAGCGTCCGGCTGCCTCTGGCGCTGCTGGAACGTGATACCACGGGGCCGGTTTCGCAGGATGCAAGCCGCGCGGCGCGACGAGGCAGGGCGAGGCCACGCCTCGTCTCTCACGGGAACGAATGATGGGAGGAATGAGATGAAGCCCGTACGATGGGGAATTCTGAGCACGGCAAAGATCGGCCGCACCAAGGTCGTGCCGGGGATGATGAAGAGCCCCCTGTGCGACGTGGTGGCCGTCGCATCCCGCGACGAGGCTTCGGCGCGCGCCATGGCCGACGAACTCGGGATCCGCAAGGCCTACGGTTCCTACGAGGCGCTGCTGTCCGACCCCGAGATCGAGGCGATCTACAATCCGCTTCCCAATCACCTGCACGTGCCGATGACCCTGGCCGCAGCGGCTGCGGGCAAGCACGCGCTCTGCGAAAAGCCGATCGCCATCACCGCACCGGAGGCCGAGCAGCTCAAGGCGGCATCGCCGCAGGTTCTGATTGCAGAAGCCTTCATGGTTCGCCATCACCCGCAATGGCAGAGCGCGAGAGAGGCCATTTTCCGCGGTGAGATTGGCGAGCCTCGCGTCATTCAGGTCGCGTTCTCGTATTTCAACATCGACCCCGGCAACATCCGCAACAAGGCGGATATCGGCGGCGGCGGTCTGCTGGATATCGGATGTTATGCCGTCGTTGCGGGGCGCTATCTGTTCGACGCGAAGCCCCGCCGTGTGATGGCCCTGTTCGATCGGGACCCTGCCTTCGGTGTGGACCGAACGGCCAGCGCCCTGATGGATTTCGGACAGGGGCGCCATCTGACCTTTTCGGTTTCGACCCAGGCCGTTCCTTTCCAGCGCGTCCAGGTTCTCGGCTCGAAAGGGCGGATCGAGATCGAGATTCCCTTCAATGCGCCGCCCGATCGGCCTGTCCGCATCTTCATCGACGACGGAAGCTCTCTTGGAGGCGAGTCGGCCCGGCAGATCGTGTTTTCCGACGTGGACCAGTATCGGCTTCAGGGAGAGGCGTTCAGCCGCGCCGTACGCGGAGAGACGCCTCTGACATACGGCGTAGACGACGCGGTGCAGAACCTCAGGATTCTCGATGCCCTGCGCCGCTCGGAGGAAGCCGGGGCATGGCAGGACCTCTAGGGCCTCACCCGGGACATGACAGCGGGGCTGCTGATTGCGGAAAGCCACCGACGTGCCGGCAGGTTTCGGCTGCGACGTCCCGCCCCATCTCAAGGCAGGTCTGCACGTCCCGCCCGTTGGAGTAGCCGGCGATGAAGCCGGCGATGAAGCTGTCACCGGCTCCCGTCGTATCCACCACGTCCACCGGGCGCACACCTGCCGTTCTGATCCGGTTGCCGTCGGACGCCATGCTGCCACAGGATCCGCAGGTGACCACGGCGAGCTTCGCGCCCCGGGCGAGGAGGGAATCCAGCATGCGCTCGGCTTGGGACACGTCTTCCCCGGCGGAGCCGAAGGCGATGTCGATGCCATCGACTCCGAGATGTTCGGGCTCGGCGTTGATGGAGACGTCCTGGGAAACGCTGACTCCCGCCGCCTGCAAGGTTCGACGCAAAGCGCCCCCATCATCGAGCCAGCCGAGATGGACGTGGCGCATGCGCAGGAGGACCTGGAGGTCGAGATCACTGGGGCGATAGCCCCGGCAGACTCCGAAATCCTCGAAGGCAAGAATGCGTTCTCCGGCTTCGTCGACCTCGATGTTGGTATAGGCGGTCTTGCCGGGCAGAACCTGGACGTGATCGATGCAGAGCCTGTTCTCCTTGAAGCAGGCCAGCATGCGGCGGCCGTCCTCGTCCGCCCCCACCGCGCCGAAATAGGCCGTCGGTAGGCCGAGTCGCCTGAGTTGCACCGCCACATTGATGGCATTGCCCCCGATTAGCGACAGGCCAATCGGGGGCATGAAACGATCGATGCAGTTATCGCCGACTGCCGCGAACTCGAAGGATATCATCGCGCTTCCTCTGGCTGCGGCGCATGAGATGATCGTCAGTAAGCCACCCGCTTGTAGTACCGCCGCGTGGTGAGCGGATGATTGCGCTTCACCTCCAGGTGCGCGCTGATCCGCTCGAACATCGTCGCAAGGATGATCGGCGAGATCAAGCTGCGGACTTTGTCGGAGATGCCTTGGAGTGCGAACTGCGCCGTATCGAAGATGCGTACCTTGTCGGTGTATTCCGGCAGGAAGCGCTCGACACGTTCGACGAGGGGGCGCGAAGCGTCCTCACCCTTGAAGAGCAGAACGCTGACGCCCTTCTCTACCAGTTCCAGAGTTCCATGGAAGAAGTCGGAGGAATGGACCGGCCGTGTGCGGATCCACTGCATTTCTTCGAGAATGCACATGCCGTAGTAGAACGCCTCGGGCCAGGTCGATCCGGCGCCCGTGACGATGTGATACGGTTCGTCCTTGATCTCGTCCGCGACGCGTTCCGCCTTGTCCTCGTAGGCCTTCTTCACGCCGAGCAGGGCATGCGGCAGCCGCACCAGCTCCTGCGCCGTCTCGTCGAAGTCGGCATATTCGCCGCGAAGATGCATCACTGCCAAAGCGATAAGAAGCGACTGGATGTAGAACGACTCGCAGGACGTGTCGTCCTCGGCGAAATTCACGAATGGATAATCCGCGCCTTTGGCGAGCGGCGTCTCCGCATGGCCGACGAGAGTGATGATTTTCGCGCCTTTCTCCTTGCAGAATTCCATTGCCGCAACGCTTTCCTTCGTGGTGCCGGACAGCGAAGGGATGACGACGATCGACTTGGGCCCGAGAGCCTGGTGTCCGGTCAGGACGAGTTCCGCCGACATCTCCTGGAACGTCGGGAATGACGATTGGCGCTGCAGCATCTGAGCTGCAGGCATCATCAGGATCGCGGCGCCGCCGGTCCCCAGAAAGAACAGGTTCTGCGCTCCCTGTTCCAAGCACTCCTGGATGGCGCGATAGAGACCGCCCGCATGGGACACGGCACCGGATTGAATGCGGAGGAAGCGTTTCTCGTCGAAGTTCAGCATGGGTGGTCTCAGGTTTGCGGGAGAAGCAAGGACAGTCGTCTGACAACTTGGTGGGGCTCGTCGTTGCTGTCAAGCGGAAAGAGGCCATGCCCGTTGGGTTGTTGACAGAGCAAGGAATTCGGGAATGGGGCGGATGGGCACATGCCCTTCGAAGGTGAGCCGGTCATCGGCTTGCTTCCGCTGCCAAGATGGTCCACACCTGAGAGGACTGACAACTGTCCGCATGTGAGTTGAAGCCTCGATGTCCCTGATCACACCGCTTCGAGACGAACGTACCCTGGTTCTGCAGCTGCGGGATGCGATCAGTGCCCTCATCGAAGAGCAGGGGCTCAAGCCCGGGGATCAGCTGCCGACCGAGGCCGAACTGACGCGCCAGTTCCAGATCTCCCGTCCCGCATTGAGAGAGGCATTGAAACTCCTCGAGCAGGATGGGCTGATCTATGTGAAGCACGGGAAAGGGCGGTATGTCTCGGCTGCGGCGGCGCTCCAAGTCGAGCGGCCGATCACGTGCTTCGAAAGCGTCACGGAGATGATGCGCAAATCGGGCTATCGCCCGACGAACAAGGTGCTGTCGATCTCCGAAGAAGTTGCGTTGGAAGATGTTCGGATCGCCTTGCGCCTTGATCCCGGCTCTCGCGTGATACGCTTGGAGCGCCTGCGCATGCAGGGCGAAGAGGTTCTGGTCTATTGCCTGGACTACATACCGCGCTCGATCATTCCCGACCGTCTCTATGACATCGACTGGAGCGGTTCGCTGATCGAGCTCCTGGATCGCTTTGGCATGCGTCCACGCATGTCCACGGCCGTCGCCGCGTCCGTCATGCTGCCATCCGATGTGAGCGAGCGAAACGACCTGCACGATTTCGGCCCGGCCTTCCTGATCAGCGAAACCGCTTTCACGCCGACAGGCGTTCCGGTCGTCTTTGCGAAGGACTACCATCGCGGTGATCGCTTCTCATTCAGCTTCGTCCGGAAGTGATGGAGATCATCATTTTCTGTGATGAAAATCGCGCTCCCCGATAGGTTCTGCACTCCTCCAATCGGTCGGAAACAGGTTTTTCTACGCCGCCGCGGAGAGACCCTTGACAGGGTAGAAGATTGGTCGTCTGCTGTCAGACAACTCGGCCGAAGATGCCACAAGGGAGATGACGCGAATGACCGATCGCCTGGTGTTGCACGGGCTCCGGCCCCTGTAGGCCTGATTCTCCAGCCTTCGCGGGTTGCGCGATCCCTGCGCGCCGCCATAGTGGGGAGGTGCAAAGGCGGGAGTGGCCGGTTCGGCCAGGCAATCATCTGCAACAGGTTTTCCAGAGGTCATGGCCCGTATGGCGCAAGGCTTCTGATGATGTGTTCGGCATCGCCGGGCACGGGCTGCGGCTCCAAGAAATGCGAAAGAATAGGGTCAGCCTATCGTCTTGTGTTTCACCCACAACCAGAGGGAAGATGAAGGATGCGTAAGCTCTTTCTTGGTACAGTAGTGACGCTGGGATTGATCTCGGCGATGAATGTCTCCGCGCAGGCCGGCCCGACGATGGATCGGGTCATGAAGGCCGGTGAGATGAAGGTTGCAACGAACAGCGGGTGGCCTCCGCAAAGCTATCTCGACGACAGCAACAAGCTCGTCGGCTTCGACGTGGACGTCGCGAACGAGATCGGCAAGCGGCTCGGCGTGAAGGTGAGCTTCGAGACGCCGGAATGGAACGTTCTGACCGGTGGCCGCTGGCACGGACGCTTCGATGTAGGCGTGGGTTCCGTGACGCCGACCAAGGCCCGCTCGCAGGTGATCGACTTCGCGGGCATTTACTACTACAGCCCCTATGTCTTCGTGGTGCACAAGGACAGCAAGGCCAAGTCCCGTAACGATCTCAATGGCAAGACAATCGGTGTCGAGACCGGCACGACTTCCGAGGACTACATCAATCGCCGCCTTGAGATCGATGCTCCCGGCATCCCGCCGATCGAGTACACGCTGACTCCGGGCGAAGTGAAGACCTACGCCGACTCGATGCTGCCCTTCGACGATCTGCGTCTGGGAGACGGCAAGCGCATCCACGCTGTGATCGCTCCGGAGCAGACGGCGCAGAACGCCATCAAGAACAGGTATCCCGTGAAGATCCTCGAAGGGGACTATGCCTTCAAGGAGCCGCTCGTCGTCATCACCGACAAGGGCGATCCGGAATGGACGGCCAAACTCGGCAGCATCATCCAGAGCATGAAGGATGACGGCACGCTCGGCAAGCTGACCACGAAGTGGTACGGAGCCGATTACAGCAAGTAATCGCACCGCTGACCCATCCTCCCCCACCTGCAACACGACACGGCTGATCATGTCCTATATCGAAACCTACTACCGTCGGGCACTGGGCCCGGATGCTGTCCAGAGGCCGGCGCTCGAAGGGCGCGTGAAAGTTGATGTCTGTGTCGTGGGTGGGGGATTGGCCGGCCTGACCGCTGCGCTCGAGCTTGCGCGCAAGGGTCGCAAGGTCTGCGTGCTCGAAGCAAACCGCGTCGCCTGGGGCGCATCGGGTCGCAATGGCGGCTTCGTCAGCCCGGGCTGGGCCGCGCGCTACAAGAATATCCAGCGCATGGTCGGCGCGGACCACGCCAAGGAACTGCATCGCCTGTCCATCGAAGGCGCCGAGGCCGTTCGCAAGAATGTTCACCAGTTCGCCCTGGAGGATGCGAAGCCGACCCACGGCATCCTCGGTGCCGTGCGCTACGAGGCAACCGACGGCCTCAAGGCGCATCGCGACTGGCTGGCGAAGGAATTCGGCTACAGGGTCGAGTTCAAGAGCCGGGACGAACTGCAGCAGCTGCTCGTCTCGCCGCGCTATTACCAGGCTCTTCTCGATCCCAACGCATTCCACTTCAATCCGCTGACCTATGCGCGTGCGCTCGCGCAGGAAATCGAGCGGCTCGGCGGCACCATCTACGAAGGATCTGCGGTCGTGGCGGCCGCGATGGATGGGGCGACCAAGACAGCCCGAACGGCGCATGGCTCCGTCGAAGCGGATCACCTCGTGATCGCGTCCGGCGGCTATACCGGCAATCTCGTGCCGCAGCTCAAGCACAGCTATCTGCCCATCGCCACCTACGTGATGCTGACCAAACCCAACCGCGAGCTGATCGCGAGTGCCATCCGCACCGATGCGGCCATCGGCGATGACCGCCGTGCCGGCGACTACTATCGCGTGGTGGACGGGGGAGAGCGCATTCTCTGGGGCGGCAAGATCACGACCCGCACCACGGAGCCGCGCCTTCTCGGACGTCTGCTCCACAGGACGATGATCTCCACCTATCCGCAGCTGAGGGATCTGGATGTCGAGATCGTCTGGTCGGGCCTGATGTCCTACGCCCGCCACATGATGCCCCAGATCGGCCGCCTGCAGCCGGGCGTCTGGTACTGCACCGCGTTCGGCGGCCACGGGCTCAACACCACCAGCATCGGCGGCCGAGTGATTGCGGAAGCCATCCTGGGCGAGAGCGACCGCTACAGGCTGTTCGCTCCCTTCGGCCTCGCCTGGAACGGCTGGATCGCGGGCCGGGCGGCCGCCCAGCTGACCTACTGGGCCTACCAGGCTGCCGATTTGTTCCGGGAGCGGAAGTCGGCTTAACGTGACGATGGCATAGGAACGGAGAAGAGGGCAGATTGATGCATTACGCCGACAACGTCGATTACCCCAAGCTGCTGTCCCGGCCGTCCGTCTACATTCCGGGACTTGCGGTGCTTTTCGGCCTGCTTCTTTACATGCAGGCCGGGACGACGACGCTGGGCCAGGCGCTCGCGGCAATCTTCGGACTGGGCGAGGACGCATCGTTCGCCGCCAATCTTCTGGTGGCCGTGCTCATCACAGGCATCGTGGCGCTGAACGTCGCGTTCGTGATGCGGCTCCCCATCCGACAGCAGATGTACGCCGTCTGGGTGGAGCTTGCGCTCGCCGTTCTCCTGTTCTTCTACTCGTTCGATCTGAGCTTCGAGTTCATCCGCCGCAAGATCGGATTCCTGCTGACGCAGGGGCTCGTGACAACTCTGTATGTGTCGGCAGTTTCCATCATCATCGCCTCGATCTTGGCGATGATCGGGGCCATCGCCAAGCTGTCGTCCAACGGCATCGCCCTGGGCATCGCGAACTTCTACACCTCGCTCTTCCGCGGCCTGCCGCTGCTCATGCAGATCTACATGATCTATCTGGGGCTGCCGCAGCTCGGATATGTCATCGATGCCGTTCCTGCCGGCATCCTGGCGCTGTCGCTCTGCTACGGCGCATATATGACCGAGATCTTCCGGGCCGGCATCGAGAGCATCCCGAAGGGGCAATGGGAGGCGTCCCGCGCCCTAGGCCTCAAGCCGCGCGACACCCTGACCCGCATCATCCTGCCCCAGGCCATGCGCATCATCATTCCGCCGACGGGCAACCAGTTCATCGCCATGCTGAAGGACAGCTCGCTCGTCTCCGTGGTCGGCGTGTGGGAGCTGATGTATCTCGCCCGGACCCAGGGACAGACCGAGTTCCGTCACGTGGAGATGATGATCACCGCATCCTTGATCTACTGGATCCTGTCCATGGTCCTGGAAGTCATTCAGGCGCGCATCGAGCGGCGCTTCAACAGGGCGCAGACACGATGACGATCGGCACGCTCGAAACCAGGCCCGCATGAGAGGAGAAGGATCCGTGATGCAGCAGAAAAAGCTCTCCGTCGTCGAGACCTCCCCTGCGGCGGGACAGGCGGTCGCGGCGGTTCAGATCCAGAGCCTGTCGAAATGGTACGGCACGTTCCAGGCCCTGAAGAATGTCGATCTCACCATCGCCCGCGGCGAGAAGCTCGTGATCTGCGGCCCGTCCGGTTCCGGCAAGTCGACGCTGATCCGCACCATCAACGCCCTCGAGAGCTTTCAGGAGGGGCGCATTCTGGTCGACGGGATCGAGCTGACGCGCAAGCCCGAGGCCGTGGAGGCGGTTCGGCAGAGGGTCGGCATGGTTTTCCAGCAGTTCAATCTGTTTCCGCACCTGACGGTGCTCGAGAACTGCACGCTTGCGCTGCGGCTCGTCCGGGGCATTTCGCAGAAGGAAGCCGACGAGCGGGCGCTTCATTATCTGAGCAAGGTGCGCATTCCGGAACAGGCGAGCAAATTTGCTGCGCAGCTCTCCGGCGGCCAGCAACAGCGGGTCGCCATTGCGCGCGCTCTGTCCATGGAGCCCGACATCATGCTCTTCGACGAGCCGACCTCCGCCCTCGATCCTGAAATGGTCAAGGAGGTTCTCGACACGATGACGCAGCTGGCAGGCGAGGGCATGACGATGGCTGTCGTCACGCACGAAATGGGCTTTGCCCGCCAGGTGGCCGACCGGGTGGTATTCATGGACCGTGGCGAGATCGTCGAGCAGGGCACGCCTGCCGAGTTCTTCTCCAATCCCAAGGAAATTCGCGCTCGCGCCTTCTTGAGCCAAATCCTCCATTGATCTAGGTTCCGCCCGCCAAACGCACTGATCAAAGAGGGAAATCGGCAGTGGCTCACGATTGCGATGTCGTCATCATCGGGGCGGGACACAATGGGCTCGTCTGCGCCTTCTATCTGGCGTCCGCCGGATACAAGGTGAAGGTGTTCGAGCAGCGTTCCGTCGTAGGAGGAGCGGCCGTTACCGAGGAATTCCATCCCGGCTTTCGCAACTCCGTTGCCTCCTACACCGTGAGCCTTCTCAATCCCAAGATCATCCGTGATCTGGATCTTCCCCGTCACGGTCTGAAGGTCGTCGAACGCCGCCTTTCGAATTTCCTGCCTCTGCCCAATGATCAGTATCTCAAGGTCGGTGAGGGCGTGACCCGATCCGAGATCGCGCGCTTCAGCGCCAAGGACGCGGAACGCTACGACGCCTATTCGAACGAGATCGACGCCATCGCGGATGTCCTGCGCGACCTCGTTCTGCAGCAGCCTCCGAACCTCGTGGAGGGCGGATGGCGGGCGGCCCTGTCGGAGGGGTGGCGCGCGCTTCTCGCCGGGAACCGGCTGCGCGGGCTCTCCATGGCCAACAAGCGGGCTTTGCTCGACCTGTTCGCGAAATCGGCAGGCGATTATCTCGACGGATGGTTCGAGACGGACTGCGTGAAGGCGGTGTTCGGATTCGATGCCGTCGTCGGCAATTTCGCCAGCCCCTATACGCCCAACACGGCTTACGTGCTGTTGCATCACGTCTTCGGCGAGGTGAACGGCAAGAAGGGTGCCTGGGGCCATGCCATCGGCGGCATGGGAGCGATCACCCAGGCCATGGCCAAGGCGGCCCGCGAGCGCGGCGTCGAGATCGAGACCGATGCGCCGGTGCGCGAGGTCATCGTGGAGAAGGGCAGGGCAGCGGGTGTCGTCCTGAAGGATGGCCGCACCGTCCGGTCCCGCGCCGTGGCCGGCAACGTTCACCCGAAGCTGCTCTTCGACCGGCTCGTGCCGGAAGATGCCTTGCCGGCCGACTTCCTGCATCGCATGCGACGCTGGAAATCGGGGTCCGGCACGTTCCGCATGAACGTGGCGCTCTCGCAGCTGCCGAGCTTCACGGCTCTTCCCGGGCGCGAGGTTGCCGACCATCACACGGCCGGAATCATCATCGCGCCCTCGCTGGCCTATATGGACCGCGCCTATGACGACGCGAAGCATTTCGGCTGGAGCCGCGAGCCCATCGTCGAAATGCTGATTCCGTCCACCCTGGACGACAGCCTCGCTCCCAAGGGTGCGCATGTGGCGAGCCTGTTCTGCCAGCACGTGCAGCCGGTGCTCTCCGATGGCCGCTCCTGGGATGACCATCGTGAGGAGGTCGCGGATCTGATGATCGCGACCGTGGATCGCTACGCTCCCGGGTTCAAGGAGAGCGTCGTCGGGCGGCAGATCATGAGCCCGCTCGATCTCGAGCGGACCTTCGGTCTCATCGGCGGCGATATCTTCCATGGTGCACTGACGCTCGACCAGCTCTTCAGCGCACGGCCGATGCTGGGACATGCCGATTATCGCGCTCCAATCGCGGGGCTCTACATGTGCGGAGCAGGGACTCATCCCGGCGGCGGCGTCACGGGTGCACCCGGCCACAATGCCGCGCGCGCCGTCCTGGCGGATATCAAACGTTTGAGCTGACGGGTGCCTCGACCCTGGGCCGTGAGGATGCGGCAGGCCGGCGGAGGTCCCGCCAAGTGATGCCTGCCGGATCTGCCCGCCTGCGTCCCTGGCCTTTCGCCCCCGGACATTGCCCTGGCCCGATCCTGCTTCATTAGACGATCCCGGCGTCCGACGATGCCGCGCGGGCGCTGATCGAGCCGCAGCGGCGTCAAATCGGTCCGTTCTCAAGCAAAATCATCTGCTTTTGTCTGACCTGGAGCAGGGGGCTCGGGCTGTCCTGGAGCCCTTCTCTGTTGACGTGCAGGACTTCGCTATCAGGTTGGAGCGGCGGCGGATCGAGCGCCCTGTCTCACCCTTCCTGAAGAGATTTGTTCAAGATGAAGTGATTGATCGTGGCCGCAGCCAGGAAACCCGCGCCCACCCCGATCGCTCCGGCCAGCCAGTCGCTCACGTTCGGCCCGCGGGACAGCGCCCAGAATTGGGCGATTTCCATCAATCCCGCAAACAGAATGAGGGCAAGACCCAGGTTGAGCCGCACTTTCAAGTCCCGATAGGCGAGACCGAGGACCAGCGCCGTAATCGCATAGGCGATGAAATGTTCAACAGCGTGCGGCGCCCCGGTTCTTGGAACATCGGCGCCTGGGATCAGCGAGAGAACGGCCAATGCACCAACGCAAATCACCCCCACCACGCGAGCGACCGTGAGAACATTCACATTGAGTCCCTTTCTCTCGTCGTTGGGAAGGAAGCGCTGACGTTCCCACCGAGTGCAAGATTGCGCCGTCCTCGATTGAGCCGCAAGGGAACCGCCTCGACGGCACAACCGATTGTCACAGGAAGGCTGTGGGATCAAACATGCGTGAGAATGAGCGATCCGTCAAAAGCGTGGGAGCTGGACAAGCAGCAAATCTGCGCCATCTCATAGTGACGGCCGCTCACCTTGCAAATACATCAAAAGCATTAGTTCTGAAGAGGTGCTGCTGGAACTCGGTTTTATTCCCGAGGAGGCATTTACTGAGTTGGCAAAAGATGAAACGCTCACAGCGATTTTGATCCTTCAGCTGGTGTAGTGATATTCGGAATGAGCAGAGGCAGCCTGGTCTTTTCTTGGCGCGGCACTGACACAGAGTTGGAGGGAGGGCCACGAGACAGGCCAGTTCCCATGCTTTCGAAATACTCCGAGAAGATATTCGAATGCTGTTTGAGAGCTTGTTTCCGTAGCTTCTTGGAAACGGGCGCCGAACCAGCACCATGTTCTAAATTCGCGACAGTTCATACGCGGACTAGGACGACCTACCTCAATCTGTGAGCGGATAGCCTACAATGACCCCACATCCGACCAGCGATTTAGACATTCAGCAGCTTCTCGGTCTTCTTCGGCGTCGGGCAAAGATGATCATTGCAACGGGGCTGGCTGGCGCAATCCTCGCTGGCCTCATCGGATGGATCGTTCCTCCTCGCTATACCGGCAAGGCGCAACTTGTCATCAACAGCGGATCGCAGAATGCCTCGGGGCTGGCCGGAGCCAACGCATTCAACCAAGCCAGCGACGACGTCGCCATCGAGACCCATGTTGCGATGTTGACGTCTCAGAAACATCTGCAGCAGGTTCTAGACAGCTTCCAGGCCGAGTCGGCTTCCCCGGATACGCCCCCTGCAGAACCGGGCTCAGGATCCCTCCTACAGAGATTCCTCAACATCAGATTGTTTGAGACGGAAACTGAGAAGGGCGAAACGCCGACGACCATGCCGGAGCCTTCCGCGCCAGTCAGACCCGCTTTGGACATAGAGGTGCTCGAGCGCGGTCTCAATGTGTTTCGAGAAAGGCGCTCTCGAGTCATTGGCGTCAGCTTCACATCGGAAGATCCGGCTTTCGCCGCCGAAGTCGCAAACCGCACGGTCAAGCTCTATCTCGAGGACCAACTCGAGCGAGAGAGAGCCTGGACTCAAAGAGAGCTCGAAAAAATCAGTGAGCGACTTCCTCATGTTAGGTCGGAGGCGGAAAAAGCGACAGCGGCTGCTCAACTTTATCAGATCGAGCATGGGCTTGTGGCGGATGGAAAGGAAGACTCGATCGATCCGACTCTGGCTGAGCTCAGCCGTCAGCTGAATTTGGCCAAGTCCGACCTGGCCGAGCGGCAGGAACGCATCCATCGTCTTCAGAATCTGCGCCTCAGCGATTCAGAATTCCCAGCCTCGCTCGAAGCCTTGAGGGATCCCGAACTCAGCGAACTCTACGAGGGAGAGAGCGCACGACACCGCACGAGCGTGACTGCAAGCGCCAGCCTCTCGGCCCAGGTTCCAGAGCAGGGGGACGGCCTCCAGCAGAAAATGAAAACTGAAATCGCGAAGAAGCTATCGCTCTATGAGGACGAAGCGCGCGTTCTCGCGGCCCGGGTCAACTCCCTTCAGCAGTCGGTTGCAACCCTTCAGAAAACGAATTCCGAGGCCCGCGAGCACGGAGTGCGTCTGCGCGAGCTTCTGCTTGAAGCGAAACTGGCGAACCAGCTTTACGAAAAGCTCCTGTCCCGTCATCGGGAGTTGCGCGACCGATGGGACACCCAGTCGGAGGTCCGGATTCTGGCCTTTTCTCCCGTCCCGGATGAGCCAAGCTCGCCACATCCTGCCCTCTTCATTCTCCCTGCACTCGTTCTGTCACTGCTTCCGGCGAGCCTGATTGCCATCCTTCTCGAAAAGTCGGATCAGAGCCTCCGGAGCGAGCAGGAGGTCAATACGGCGCTTGCGGTTCCCTGCGTTGGCGTGGTTCCGAAGCTCAAACGCACTCAACTCACTAAGCCTTATCTTCAACTGGTTCAAACGCCACGATCTCCTTACGCAGTGAGCATTCGGTCGATCGTCGCCTCCACGCTACAGCTCATGGGCCCGAAAGCCTCTTCGAAGACCATTCTCGTTACGTCGAGCGTCGCGAACGAGGGGGCAAGCAGTTTGGCGCTCAGCTTTGCCTTCTATGCCGCACAGCTCCAGCGACGCGTGCTTCTGATCGGTGTCAATTCCCCGCACCTGTTGAGCGGAGAACTCCTTGAGGACTCTGCTGGAACCGACGCGGTGAGAACGTCGAACACCGGACTCCCCGCGGAGTCGATCAGGCATGCGCCAGATCTCAATATCGATTATCTCTCTCTCGCCGGAAGCCTGTCGGATCCTGCGGCTCTTCTCTTGGACGGAAGGTTGTCGGACCTTCTCCATCAGTTGAAGGAGACGTACGATTGCGTGATCATCGAAAGCGCTCCCGTCCTGGGCGCCACGGAAACTCAGCTGCTTGTGCCGCATGTCGACAGAGTGATCCTCGCGATCAAATGGGGTAGCACGCCGCGCGTAGTCGTTCAGAATGCACTGGCGGTCCTCCGCAAGGCGGTCGGGCCAAGCGCCCTTCAGAACGATGCCATCGGGGCCGTCATCACCCAGGTCGACTTGAAGAGACATGCCCGGTATCGGTTCGGCGACTCGGCCGAGATGCTGTTCCGCTTCAGGTCTCGCAGGAGCGGTTCCGTCGCGAATGTCGCATAAGACCCCTTGATGGCTCAGAGCCTCTCCTTGGAGCCGTGCGTGCGAATTCCGGTCTTTGTCGAGGCCGGGCCATCTTCTACGGAATACAGCCCGGTAGTTCCCGACCACGGGCAGCTGTGAGATCAGGCGGATGCAGCGCCAGCCGCAGTCTGGGCTTCGCGGCTACGTCCACGATCTCTTCCAACCACAGGAGTGTCGGAACTCGATCAGGATGGGAGAAACGGCGCCCGTGTCGATGTTCGGCGCTCTAGAAGGCGGTGAGACTCGGCTCACCGGCTGAGTTGGCTTGATGTGGAATCCGCACATCGAGAAGCTCGGCATAAAGCGCAATGTGGCGTGCCAGGATGTGGTCGAGGCTGAAGCCTTTCCGTATTGTTTCGGCCGCCTTGGCTCCCAAGGACTGCGCACTGTCGCGGTCAGTGAGGAGGCGAAGGATGCGATCCGCCAAATCCTGCGGAGATTTCGGCGGGACCAGGTAGCCATTGGAGCGGTCGTGGATCACATCACGGCAGCCGGGCATGTCTGTCGCGACGATGGGCAGGCTGGCGAGCGCAGCCTCCATGAGCGCTCGAGGAATTCCCTCGCGAAACTCAGTCGGAAACGCGAAAACGTCGGCGATGTTCAGCAGGGACGGAATGTCTGACCGGGGGCCGAGAGCAATGACATAAGGCTTGTGTTGATCGATTTCGTCCTGTCCGACGGCAAGCGGCCCCTCGCTCTCCCGCGGTCCGACAAGCAGGAAACGCACGTCAGGACGGGCCGCATGGACCAGGGAGGCCGCCTTGAGCAAGGTTGGAATGCCCTTGTGCCGGGTCATTCGCGATACGGTCATGATGACCGGCTTATCACCGAGCATGAGCGTGTTACGGAGTTCGTCACGGGACGGTCCGGCGGCGACTGCCCTCTCGAAGCCTGCGATGTCGACTCCTGATCCGGGAATGACCAGGCCCGGCCCCTTACCAAGCATGCCGTACCGTTCGAAGAACTTGCGATCGTCATGGTTCTGGAAAACGGTTGCCGCGGTCAAACCTGCCGCCAGGCGATGAAGCACACGGTAGACTGGCCTCGCCGCCAGGGCGAGAGGTGACCGGGACGAGTAAATGAAATTCAGCCCGTTGATCGTGCGTATGACCTGGATGCCCGGCACGCGTCGGGCCGCGAATGGGAGCAGCAGATTGGGCTTCAGGTCGAAGCTCTGTGCGATGTCGGGCTGGATGTCTGCTAGCAGGCGGGGAAGTCGTTGAAGCGCATCCCAGTCGCCCTTTGGGCTCACGAACCGATTGAAATGAAACGGGCGAAACTCAAGCTCGGCCCGAGCGAAGGGGCCAGGATCACCGCTTCCAGCGGCCGTCACGCGATAGCCGCGCTCACGCAGGGCCAGCATGAAAGGAATACGGAGATGATGATCCTCGCCTCCCAGAAAGAGAACTTTCGGCATCATTGCAGAATCCTTGTCCCTTACCCGGCCGCATGCTCGTTTATCGGAGCGGAAGATCCCGATGCCTTCCAGCTTTCGATCAGATTGCAGATTGGGCCCCATTCGACATCGCGGATGAGGGACGCAAGGCGAGCGTCGCATCGATGGAGGTTTACGCGCTGGCGGAACTCGGTGCTGGCCTTGAGCCCTTTGGGGGAGGGTTGTCCCGGATCCAACTCCCACGGATGGATGTAGAAGACATAGGGCATCCCGGACTTGAGGATCGCCCTGACACCCTGAAGCCAGATCGCATAGGGAATGAAGCGGAAGTAGCCCCCGCCGCCCCAAGGAATTCCCCGTTGCCCGAGCGGTATGCAGGACACGCAGACCTCGTCGAAACCATCGCGAATTGAAACAACGGGTCGCCGGACACTCACGTCGTTCAATCGGCCATACCTGTCGTGCGCGATGGTTGGAACCGCCGACGAGTCGTACGTGAAGCCCTCTTCCTGGAGAATGTCGATGGCCCACTCGGTGATGGAAAAGCACGGGGCACGGTAACCGAGAACCCGTTTCCCCGTCAGATCCTCAAGATAACGCTTCGAACGGACAATGTCGGCGCGGAACTCTTCTGGCTCCAACGAATAGACCAGCTGATGCCCATAGCCGTGGGATGCAATCTCGTGCCCTCCGGCCGCGATCTCACGGACAAGCCAAGGGCACCTCTCGGCAACCCAGCCCAGCACGAAGAAGGTCGCACGCGTATTCCTCTCCTCGAGCAGCTCCAGGATCCGCATCGTGTTTGACTCGACGCGCAGCTCGCAATGATCCCACGCCTCACGTGAGATCACTCCCTTCATGTTCTCGGTATGAAACCAGTCCTCGACATCAATCGACATCGCCGCAGGAGGGGAAACGGAATGGATCGTGTCTGCGCTCAAGATCAGTGCTTCCGTCGAATGAATCGTGAATGTTCAGTCTAGGCGACAAAACTCCGCCCTTCGCGTACCTTGCCGCTGGCCAGCCGCTTCTGCCACCAGTCGATGGTACGCCGAAGGCCCTCGCGGAATTCAACCGATGGGCGCCACCCCGCATCGTTGGCGATCTTGGTGCTGTCGGCGAGAAGTGCTCGAACCTCGGAGTTCGGCGGGCGAGCACGGGCCGGGTCCTGCTCCAACGGCTTCCTGGAGTTCGTGAGTTCCAGTGCGAGGTCGATGACCTGTCTGACCGTGACGGACTTGCCGCTGCCGGCGTTGTAAGGGCGCCCGAATTGAACATTTCCTGCGCAACCAAGGGCGAGAAAAGCGTCCGCGGTGTCCTCGACGAATGTGAAATCCCGGACCGGCGTCGTGTCGCCAATTTGGATCGTCTCGCATGCAGGATCGAGGACCTGGCGGATGATCGTTGGGATGACGGCTCGCTCGCTTTGGCGGGGGCCAAACGTATTGAACGGGCGCAGGATGGCAACGGGAAGATCAAATGACCGATAGAAGGATTCCGCCATCATGTCGGCACCGATCTTCGAGGCCGAGTATGGGGATTGGCCCTGAAGAGGGTGATCCTCCTTAATCGGCATCGTCAGCGCTGTGCCGTAAACCTCGCTCGTGGAAGTGTGGACGATGCGTTGCACTTTCATTTCCCGAGCCGCTTCCAGAACGTTCAGAGTGCCAACGACGTTCGTCTCGACATAGGATTGAGCGGCGATGTACGAGTAGGGAATAGCGATGAGGGCAGCGAGGTGGAAGACCACGTCCTGGCCGCGCATGATACTGCGAACGAACGAGGAATCTCGAACGTCTCCTCTGACGAGTTTCAGTTTGCTTCGGACATTTCCGGGAAGATCGTCAATCCAACCGAACTTGTCGAAGGAGTTGTAGAGGCACAGCGCCGTGACATTGGCCCCTCTGTCGACGAGCTTCTCGGTCAGATGCGATCCTATGAAGCCGTCCGAACCCGTCACAAGGACATGAAGGCCATTGTAGTCGATACTCGATCCTTGCTGGAAGTGATCCATTGTGCACCATTAAGCGGCGTGATGAGAGCCTGACTGATCTGAGAGGTTCATGTCTTCGCCTTGGCGAACAGACTGCCATTGGAACTGATGGTATTCCTCGGAACCGTGCCAGCGGGCGCCAGTCCGCTCGGGCGCGCGGATGCTTGGGCAGTCGGCGATATTCTTACAACTGCGAGCAAGCCAATGATAATCCACTTCAGATCGCCCGCGATGGTCCTGCGTGGATAATAGGCAAGATCATTGTTTGCCTTCTGGTGGAACAGGACCGCGCGATAATACTGTAACGGGTCTTCGTTGGCCGGATAGAGTAGACACTCGTCTCTGTATGCGACCTGGCTCGGGCCGAAAATTCCGGGCTTGTACTCAAGGAGCTTCTGGTATTCCTCTGTGTAGCAGTCCGCAAAGTCAGTGCTTTCCGGACGGGGCCCCACAAACGACATGTCGCCTTTCAGAATGTTCCAGAACTGGGGCAATTCATCGAGCTTGGTCCGCGCGAGGAAGCGGCCGAACCGCGTCATCCGCGGATCGTGATTCAATGTCAGGGGAAGAGTCTTGTCGATCGTCTTGTAGAACTTTCTGAACTTGTAGATCTTGAAGTGCCTGCCCTTCAGTCCGAGCCTGGTTTGAGAAAAGAAGATCGGTCTCCCGTCCTCGAGGAGAATCCCGATGCAGATGAGGGCGAGCACCGGGCTCAGCAGCAGGATACCGACAGATGCTAATGCCAAGTCAAGGATGCGACCTGCCGAAATGGAGGTCATGCTACCCAGTGAGCCCGGGCGCTGGTCATCGTAAGCCTGTCTCATGGTAGGTCCCCATCAATTTCAATGAGCAAGAGCGCGCCCTAGAGCTGCAACAACGCGACTTACATCATCCTCGCCCATCATCGGATGAAGTGGGAGCGTCAGCTCGCGTTGCGAAAACTCCTCGGTCTTCTCGAGCTTCACGGATGGGAAGAGGTTTTGATATAAGGACAGACGATGAGCTGGCGGATAATGGATCGTCGTCTGAATGTTGGCGTCCTTCAAATGGGAGATGACACTCTGTCGGTCATGTTCCCTCGGCAGGACGATCGGCATGATGTGATGCGATGAAGAAGCATTCCAGCCGCGGAATGGAACTGTGACAGTCGGACATACGTCCGGCAGGATCGCTTTATAGAGATCCGACAGAAACTTTCGCTTCTCGTTCCAGGCCTGCAACTTCTGAAGCTGGATGATGCCCACGGCGGCCCTGAGCTCATCCATGCGATAGTTGTATCCAAGCATCGTAACGTCGTAGGTCGGCGAACGGCTTGTGAGCCGCTCAAGTGTGCCGCTGGTCATCCCATGCCCGCGAAGCTGTCTTATGGTGCGGAGGAGCTCCTTGTCTCGTGCAATCACGATGCCGCCTTCGGCCGTCGTCATGTTCTTGTTGCCGTAGAAGCTGAATGCCGCAGCGTCGCCGTAGGTGCCTGCACCCTCGGTGCCAACCGCATGGGCCGAATCCTCGATCAGGAACAGTCCTCTTTCTTCGGCAAAGTTGCGCCACGTCTCTCGGTCGGAGAGGTAGCCGGCGTAATGCATGACGATGACGGCCTTTGTCTTCGGAGTGCACTTGGCAGCCGCATCATCGATGGACATCAACGGCGTCTGGAGACTTTCCACATCGACGAAGACTGGAGTAGCGCCGACATAGAGCACGCAATTGATCGTTGCGACGAAGGTCATCGAAGGCACAAGGACCTCGTCACCCTGTCCGATCCCTAACCCTTGGAGAATGAGGTGCAGGGCCGCGGTGCAGGAATTGACGGCAACGCAATCGTCGACCCCATGTAACCTGGCGAAGGTCTGCTCGAATTCCCGAACCCGGTCGCCCATGGTTATCCAACCGCGGTCGATCACTTCTGAAAGAGCACTCTTCTCCGCCTCTCCGAGGACGGGCTCAGCAACGAGCAACATGGTCTTCTCTCCCGAACAGCTTCAGTAACGTTCTTCTTGGGCGTGGCTATTCTGATGTATCTAAAGGTGCCCGGATGCCTCTCATTCTGCGGCGACGACTTCGAACGCCGGAGGCTGATCGTCCCAGATGATATCCTGGGCGTTCTGGAAATCCTCGACACGTCCAATATCCAACCACATTCCGTCATGAGTGAACGTGTATGCTGGTATTCCTCGCCCAAGAAGACAGAGGATCAGATCATCGAAGCCGAACGGGACCCTGGGTGGAATGTAGTCAAGAACTTCGGGCTCCATGCAATAGATACCCATACTGACCAGCTGTGAGAGGGTTGGCTTTTCCTTGAACTGGGTGATCCGTCCCCCCGATTGCTCGATCACGCCGAAGTCGCACTTGAGCTTTCTTTTGGACGTTGCGACGGTGACAAGACCTCCCTTGGCACGATGGTAATTTGCGAAAGCATTCAGGCTGAGATCGGTCAGAACATCTCCGTTGAGTACGAGAAATGTGCTGTCCAGTTCTTCGCGGAGCAGGCTGAGCGGGCCGATCGTGCCAAGCGGCTCATTCTCCTCGGTGTACCTGATGTGCATGTCCCATTGGCGTCCGTCGCCGCAGAAACTTTTGATGATGTGGCTGAGGTACCCCGTTGTGATAAAGACTTCGCGGGCATCATTTCGACGAAGCCACTTCAGCAGTAACTCCAAAACAGGCCTGGAGCCGACAGGCATCAGGGGCTTGGGCAAGACCATGGTATATGGCCTCAAACGTGTTCCCTTACCACCGCACTGAATCACAGCCTTCATTTTTGCCTCCCTTTATCAGGCCCTTCCGGCGGTAGAGCGCGTATACAACGGTAGCAACCCTTCCAGTTGTTGGGCTTTGTGTAGATCGGTGTCAGAGAGAAAAGCTTCGTCCCTGCTACAGAAGATGTAGTCCAAACATTAGCCGACTTTTTAGCTGTGAGACATTCTCATAAAGAGCAGTCAAAGGTTTCAGAAGAGCGAAGCTGGGCACGGCGTGGAGTAGCTATAAATAGGTAAAGCCAACTCTCGCAATGAGCTCTTTCATTTACGCGCGAATATCGGGCCTTCAGATGTTCGTGAGTGGCCCTTCAATTGTGCTACCATTCGGCTGATTTAGCTGGCGCTGGCCAGCGTTTCGAAACAACTGAAGCAAGATTAACGTGAGACGTCATGCCGACTCCCATTCTCGTCACCGGCGCGGCCGGTTTCATCGGCTTTCATGTCGCGGAGCGGCTGCTGGCCTTGGGCCATCAGGTGGTCGGGATCGACTGCTTCACGCCCTATTACGACATCGGCCTGA
>Ga0180217_1000333_pt1 | contig 81857 bp, 68 predicted proteins | sample eDN3rd37CBELigOP_FD_128521 | JGI IMG/M metagenome (GOLD analysis project Ga0180217, IMG submission 128521) | Enriched Organic Plus compost microbial communities from Emeryville, California, USA - eDNA 3rd pass 37_C BE-Lig OP (version 2) (version 2) ...
CCACCGCCGGGCCGCGCGCCGCGGCGCTGGCGCAGGCCGCCGGGCTGCCGCGGCGGCTGATGGGCGACCGGCGCAGCGGGATCGCGCCCGCCTGGGACGGGCTGCGCGAGATCGTTATCGAAAACGACATCGCGTGGCGCATCCACACGATGGTGGAGTTCATGTTCGGGCGGCCCGTGCGCCTGGCCTCCGCCGCGCCCGATCCGCAGCGGGCGGCGATCATCGGCCGCGTCGTCGAGAGCGTCTGGGAGGCCAGCGGCGGGATCGGGCTCCTCCAGGACCTCGCGCTGCTGGCGCACGTCTACGGGCACGCGGACCTCGTGCTGCGCATCGACGACGCCGCGGCGGCGCTGGGCGCAAGCGCGGATCCGGCCGACGCCCCCGCGCGAGCCGCCGAAGCGCTGCGGATCGAGATCGTCGAACCCACGCGCGGCGTCCCGGTCATGGACGCGGCCGACCCGCGCCGCCTGGCCGCGTACGTGATCCACACGCCCGCCGCGGCGCCCGCGGAGGTCGAGCGCACCAGCCTCGTGCAGGGGCGGTCGCGCTGGCTGCGGGCGCTGGCCGGAGCATTGGGCGCGCCCGCACGGCCGCAGACCCCGGCGACGGCGGAGGTGCTCACCGCGGCGGGACGGCGCATCTTCACCGTGCGGCCCGATGAGGAGACCGCGCGGCTCGTAGACGAGACCCCCGCGCCGGTGGACCTCGGCCGCGTGCCCGTCGTGCACATCCAGAACCTCTCGCAACCCTTCTGTTACGAAGGACTCGGCGAGGTCGAGCCGCTCATCCCGCTCCAGGATGAACTTAACACGAGACTGAGCGACCGCGCCAGCCGCGTGACGATGCAGTCGTTCAAGATGTACCTGGCCAAGGGGCTGGACGGGTTCGAGAACGCCCCGGTCGGCCCCGGCCGCGTGTGGAGCACCGACAACCCGGAGGCGTCGATCGAGTCCTTCGGCGGCGACGCCGCGAGCCCCAGCGAGGACCGGCACATCGAGGAGATCCGCGAGGCGCTCGACAAGGCCAGCGGCGTGCCGCCTCTGGCGACCGGCGTGGTGCGAGCCCGCGTGGGGAACCTCACCAGCGAGAACGCGCTGCGCCTGACGCTCACCGGACTGCTGTCGCGGACGATGCGCAAGCGGATCACCTACGGGCGCGGGCTCGTGGAGATGTCGTCGCTCGTGCTCGCGGCGCTCGATGCCCTGGGGATCTTCCGCACGGCGCCAGGGGAGCGCACGGTTCGCGTCGAGTGGCCCGACCCGCTGCCGCGTGACGAGCGCGAGCAGGTCCTCGTCGCCCAGATGAAGCGGGACCTGGGCGTGCCGGCGGAGCGGCTGCTGGCGGAACTCGGATACGCGTCGGCAGACCCCGGGGTGGTGTAGCCAACCGGCGTGCCTGAACCTCGCGGCGCTGTGCCTCCGCGCAGCGTCGGCACGGATGTGTGCTCGTCAACCAAACCCCTTTGCAGGAGAACAACTGTGGCTGATGCAACGACCATGACGACCACGACGACAGCGGCGGCCGACGCCGCGGAGCCCACCGGCGCCGGACCGGAGAGCCGCGTGGCCCACCTCGAGAGCGAACTGGATCGGGCCCGGACGGAACTGGCCGCCGCCAGGGCCGAGGCCGCGCGGGCGGAGCGTGCGCGGCGCCTCACGCTGCTGCTGGCCCAGGCGCGAGCGGTGGACCTCGACACGGCGCTGCTGCTCGCGGAGCGCATGCTCGGCGACCGCCCCGACGCCGACCCCGCGCAGGCCGTCCGCGACCTGCGGCGGCAGAAGCCGCACCTCTTCCGCATCGGCGCAAGCGCAACGGTCCCGCCGCACAGCAGCGACGCGGCCGACGACCCCGCGGTGGCGGCGGCGCGTGCCGCCCGCGCCGGCGACCGCCGCGCCCTGCTCGACTACCTCCGCGCCCGCCGCGCCTGACCCACACCAGACGCCGCGAGCCGCGGCGCCCCCCCCCAACCCCCGACCTCCTGACTCCGTGACTTGGTGACGTTCCGACCCCCCACCTCTACCAGAAAGGACTTCACATGCCGTTCACCGGAAAGGCCACCTTCAGCGCCGGCGCCGACCTCCCCGAACTCGTGGACGACGTCTCCGACATCGTCGGGATCGTCTCCCCCTTCGAGACCCCGCTGCTGGATCACCTGGGCGACCCGACGCGCGTCGCGGTCAGCACCGTGCACGAGTGGATCGAGGACACGCTGCTGCCCAACACGGGCTCCGTCAACCAGGTGACGTTCACCCCCAACCCGACGGACGCGACGCAGATCACCGTCGCCACTGCCGAGAACTTCCGCGTCGGCGACCAGGTCCGCCCGGACGGCGCCCGCGAGGTGATGTTCGTCACCGCCATCGCCGGCAACGTGCTCACGGTCGTGCGCCGCTACGGCGGAACGCCCGCGTCGGCCCTGAGCAACGGGCAGACGCTCCACATCCTCGGCAACGCGGCGCTGGAGGGAGACGACCGGCCCCCGGCGCGCTTCACCACCCGCGGCCGCAAGCGGAACTACACGCAGATCTTCACCGCAACCGTGGAGGTCTCCGGCTCGATGCAGGCGGCCCGCCTCCACGGCGTGCGCGACGAGGTCGAGTACCAGAAGCAGGAGCGTCTGCGCGAACTCCTGCGCGACCTGGAGAACTGCGTCATCAACGGCACCTCGCCCGTGGCGACCCAGCAGGGCTCGCCCACCGTGCGCCGCACGATGGACGGCCTGCTGCGCCGGATCACCACCAACCTCTTCGAGCCGGGCAAGGGCGGGTTCCCCGACGGCGGCGGCAAGGGCAACGACGAACTCACCGAGCCGCTGCTCAACTCCGCGCTGCGCCTGATTTGGGAGCAGTCCAGCGGGACGGTGGACACGATCCTCGTCGGCGGGGCGCAGAAGCGCCGCATCAACGCCTTCCTCGCCTCGGCCCGGGGGTACACGTCGCGCGACACCGCGGTGCGCGACCTGGTCTCGACGTACGAGAGCGACTTCGGCGTCTGCCGCGTCGTCCTGTCGCGCTGGGTGCCCCCCGACACGGTGCTGCTGCTCGACTCCTCGCGCATCGAGGTCCTCCCGCTGCGCGGCCGCTCGTTCCACTACAAGCCGCTGGCCGCCACCGGCGACGCCGAGACCGGCATGCTCGTCGGCGAGTACACGCTCGAAATCCGCAACGAGAACGCCCACGGCGTGATCCGCGGCCTGGCGCCGTAAGCGGCTCCTTCTTCCGCCGCGGGGCGCCGCGGCGGTCCGGCCGGCCGCGACAGAAGGCCGCCGGCCCGCAGCGCCCCGTTCTTCCTCCCCTTCCCACCGGTGCGCTGCGCGGCGGCGCAGCGCACCGATTCCCCCCCTCCCCCATCCCACCCCACCTTCGTGCTCACCCCTCTTCAAAGGACGATCCCATGACCTTCGCCACCGACCGCGACCTGCTCGCCCTTGAGCCCACCCTCTTCCGCGACGTCGCCTGGGCCGGGCAGCGGCTGCTCAGCACGACCGGCACGCTCGCCGCCGAGACCGGCGTCCTCACGATCGCCGCCGACGCCGAGGCCGTGGGGATCGGCGCCGGGCACGTCGCCGTCATCGACGGCCTGCCGGTCGAGGTGCTCCAGCGCACGTCGCCGACAACGCTGATGGTGTCGCTGCTGCGCCCCCGCACCGACGGCCCGCTGATCCCGCCGCCGGCGCTGGCGAGCCGGCCGGTGACGGTGCACACCTTCGCCCCACAGATCGCCGTCGTGCACGCCCAACTCCTCCGCGCGATCGGCGTGGACGCGTCCGACCCGCACGCGCCGCAGGAGTCCGACATCACCAACGGCGCGGACCTCGCCCACGCCGAGGCCCTGGGCGCGCTGCACCTGATCTACGCCGCCGCGGCGGGGATGAGCACGTCCCTCTCGCCCCACGCCTCGAAGGCGGCGATGTACGAGCGCCGCTTCCGCGCCGCCCGCGCCCGCACCCCGGCCCGCCTGGACCTCGACCACGACGGCCGCGGCGAAACGCTCCGGCACTTCAACCACTACCGCCTGCTGCGCGCGTAACCCCCCTCGCCCCCCACTCACCTGCTCATCTGCTCACCTGCTCACAGGACCACACCGATGCTGATCCTCAACCCTCCCACCGTCCAACTCGGCCCCCACACCCTCGAGGACGTGGCCCTGCTCGCGATCGACCGCGTCGCCCACCGCACGGCGGAGGAGTGGTCCGATGCCGGACCGCACCCGGTCTTCGCGGATGTCCCCGAGCAGCGCACGGTCGTGCGCATCGTCCGCCGCCTGGAGCGCGACGACCCCGCGCCGCCTCTCCCGGGGGAGCAGCACACCCTGGCCTTCCACACCTCACCGAACCTCAGCGACGCGGACCGCCGCCGCATCTCGATCGCCGCGGCCGTCGTCACCGCCGTCACGCACCAGGTCGGCGGCGGCCCATCCGGCCGCGGCGCGCAGCAGACCATCACGCTCACCGCCCTCTCGCCCGACGGCGCATCGGACCCCATCAGCATCACGACGATCGCGGACGGCGCGGACTGAGCCAGTCCGCGCTCCCCGCCCCCCTTCCCCCCCCCGCGCCCATCGGTCTCGCCGCATCCACCCCCGGAGCCTCCCCATGTCTTCCTTCGCCGGTGAAGGGATCTTCGATTCCGGCCCGCATCGCTTCCGTCGCCTGCCGCTGGGCCTCCAGGTCGTCCCGCTGATGGCGCTCGACGGCATCTCCCCCGGCTCGGTGGCGCTCGGACCACTCGAGTTGATCGTCGAGGTCCGCGGGCGCCTCATCGCCCCGACGACCGCCGCCCTCGAGGCCCAGGTTGACACCATCGGCTCCCTGCTCACCTACCCGCCCACGCAGGGCGACCTCGTGGATCACCACGGCCGCGTGTACGAGAAGATCTCCTTCGTGCGCTTCGAACCCGACGACCGCACCGACCGCGGCCGCACGGTCTCGCTCGCGTACACCGCGCGGTTCGTGCGGTTCTTGTCCGACAAGTGAGGAAGGAGCAAGAACGAAACAGGAAACAGAGAGGCGCTCACCTCACCGGCTCACCTCTTCACCTGCTCACCTGCTCATGCACCCACTCGCACCGGAGATTCCCATGCCCGACCCCGCCATCGCATCCGCCGTCGCCCAGTTCGGCGCCGCCGGCCTCATCGCGGCCATGTGGCTGCTGGAGCGCCGCGCCGCAGCGCAGCGCGACAACCAACTCGCCGAGGCGCACCGCCGCATCCAGGAGGACCGCGTCGCCCTCGACGCGCTCCTGGCCGCGCTCGACCGCGCCACCCGGGCCCTCACCGCGCTGGAAAGCGGGCAGCAGCGCCTCGCCGCCGCGATCGAGCGGATGACCCTTGCCCGCCGCCGCGGCAGCGCCAGGGCGGCCGCCCCCCAGCAGCGCCGGCGCACCCCCGCGGCCTGACCCACCGGCCGGGTGGGCCGCCCTCCGAACCGGCGCCCGCCGCCTCCGCCGCACAATCCACCCGGGCGTCCCAACGTCCGCTCACGCCAGCCCCATCCGCGTGCCGAATCGATTCGTACAGTCAAACCGTGCGGCCCCGCCCCGTCCCATCCCGCCCCCCCCACCCCCCCCACCCCTCCCAGCATGCGACCCGGCGCTGGGCGGACGCGGCCGCGCGGCTCGGGGTCTGCGCCCTCGCGGCCATCCTCGCCGGCGCCTGCGCCGACGGCGGCCCGACGCGCCCCCGCGGCGGATCGCACGGCGCCGTGCACCCCGATGAGGGCCCCGACGGCGGCCTCCCCGGCCCCGGACCGAGGCACGTGGACATCTCCGCGCTGGTCCCCGAGCGCCTGCGCATCCACCCGCTGACCCGCTTCACCGAGTCCGACGACGGCGAGACGCAACTGGTCCTGCACCTGGAACTCCGCGACCGCTTCGGCCACAGCATCAAGTCCCTCGGGAAGTTGTACATCGAACTCGACCGCCCGCGCGAGGGCGGGATCGACCCGACCATGCCGCCCCCCTCCGCCGACGGCGCAGGGCCCGACGGCCGCGCGACCGACGTCTACTGGGAAGTGGACCTGCGCAACCCCGAGACCAACGCGCTGATGTACGACGACCTCATCTCGCGCACGTACCTCATCTACCTCGGCGGCCTCCCCGGCTGGGCCGAGCGCTGGGCCCGCGGCGACCCGGGCGCCGCCCTCGACGACGCCCTCACGCTCCGCGCAACGTTCTACCCCACGCCGTTCAACGGCGAGCCCGAGCCGCCGCCCCTTCGGGCGACGTACCGGCTCGAGCGGTAAAAGTTCACCTCAGCCCGTCGCCTGCTCGCCCTTGAGGCTCTCGGCGATCGAAATCTCGTGCAGCCGCACGCTCGCGCGGTCCAGGTCTTCCTTCGCGGCATGAAACGCGTTGGGGTCCACCGACGCCCAGTCCGCCTCGGCCCGGGTCACGAAGTCCCGCAGCGCCGCGATCGCCGCCTCCAGCCGCGACCGGTCGGCCTCCTCCATCTTCGCCCCGTGGCGGGAGAACTGCCGGTCGATCCAGTGCAGGTCGAGTTTGGAGTTGGCGACCAGATCCACGATCCTGTGCCGCATCATATCCTCGCGGGCGTGGACGAGCGACTCGCGCTCCATCCGCTCGACTTCCTCGCGCGACAGGCCGTGGCTCGGGATCACCTGAAGGCTCGCCCGCTTGCCGCTGCGCTCCTCCACCGCCGAGACGCTGAGCACGCCGTTGGCGTCCACGAGGAACTCGACCTTGACCCGCGGGATGCCGGCCGGCATCGGCGGGATGCCGGTGAGGTGGAACACGCCTAGCGACCGGCAGTCCGCGGCCATCTCGCGCTCGCCCTGGAGCACGTGGAGTTTGATCGACGTCTGGCCGTCCACGCTCGTGCTGAACCGCTCGGTCGCGCGGGCCGGGACCGTCGAATTGCGCATGATGAGTTTGGCCATCGCCCCGCCGACGGTCTCGATCCCCAGCGACAGCGGCACGACGTCCAGCAGCAGCGCCGCGCGGCTGGCGCCCGAGAGCACCGACCCCTGCACCGCCGCGCCCAGCGCGACGACCTCATCCGGGTTCAGCGCCGTGTACGGCTCGACGCCGAAGAACTCCGCCACGCGCCGGCGGACCAGCGGCGTCCGCGTCGCCCCGCCGACCATCACGACGCACGACACGCCCTCCTCGCCCGCCGACTCCATCGCCCGCTCGGCGTCGCGCAGCGCCCGGCGGCAGGCCGCGATCGTCCGCTCCACCAGCGGCGCGATCAGGTTCTCGAACTCATCCCGCATGATCGTCCGGCCGTAGACGCGCGGCCGGCCCTGGGCATCCGGCCCCAGGTCGATCTGCACCGCGGCGATCTCGTGCTCGCTGAGGCGGATCTTCACGGCCTCGGCCATGTCGCGCAGAGCGCGGCGGGTCTGCGGCGGGAACGCCGGCGCCGGCCGGCCGGCGAAGAACTCCTGCGTGATCTCGCGCGTGAACAGGTCCACGAGCGCATGATCGAAGTCGTCGCCGCCCAGATGTGTGTCCCCGGCGGTCGCCAGCACCTGGAACGCATCCGCCCCTCCACCCCTCCCACCTTCGCCACCGGCGGCGGGCGTCAGGCGCAGCACGGAGACGTCGAACGTTCCGCCGCCCAGGTCGTACACGACGATCACCTGCGGCTTGGCCGTCCCCGCCGCGCGAACGCCCAGGCCGTACGCCAGCGCCGCGGCCGTCGGCTCGTTGACGATCCGCACGACCTCCAGCCCCGCAAGCCGCCCCGCGTCGCGCGTCGCCTGGCGCTGGGCATCGTCGAAGTATGCCGGCACCGTCACCACGGCCTTGCGCACCTCGACCCCCAGCGCCCGCGACGCCTGCTCCTTGAGCGTCCGCAGGATCATCGCCGAGACCTCCTGCGGCGAGATCAGCCGGCCGTCGGGCAGGCGCACGCGGGCCGTGCGGTTCGGACCCTCCTCGACGCGGTACGACAGGAACTTCAGGTCCTCCGCGGCGTCGGCGGCCGAGCGCCCCATCAGCCGCTTGACGCTCACCACTGTGCTTTGCGGGAACTCAACCGCCCGCTGGCGGGCGTCGTGGCCGACGACCGTCGTCCCGCCCTCCTCGAAGCGCACCGCGCTGGGGAGCAGGTTCCGCCCCCGCTCATCGGGGATGATCCGCGGCGCCGCCGCGGGCTCCGGCCAGCCGGCCACCGCGACCAGGCTGTTGGTCGTCCCCAGGTCGATCCCGACGATCGGTTCGTTTGTTGTGCGAGGCGCATCGGCCATGCCGGACGATACGCCTCCCCTTCCGCCGCGGCCCGCGTCCGCCGAGCCCGGTTCGCCGGCTCACCTCACCCACGCCAACCCCGCCAGCGTCTCGGCGGCCATCCGTGCCGCGGCCACGTCCTCCTCCGGCGCGCGGGCGGATTCGATCGCCAGCAGCCGCCGGTCACCGTCGGCGGCGATGTAGACCAGGTACACGACCTCGGCCACCGGGCGGCGATCGCTATCGAACGGGTCGGGGTCCCAGACACCGATGAGGTACGGGCTGTGCGGGTCGATCAGCGCCGTGGCGGCGAGGCGATCCCAGAGGTCCTCGACCTGCGAGCGGGTGAGTTGGCGCGTGCGCGCCGGGAACACATGTTCGTTGACGCCCGGACCGAGCACCGCGCGGAGCACCCAGTCGGCCTCCATGACGTACCGCGCCGAGCCGGGTCGGCCCTCGCCGCCGGGCGAGAGGACCGTCACAGCGATCGAGAAATCGGCCGGAACGCCGGTTTCGGCCGCCGCGTCACCACCGATCCGCACCGCCCGGGTCGAGCATCCTCCCATACCCCACACAAGCGAGGCCGCCGCGAAGAGCAACACCGCCGCCGCCGTGCCGGGTGGTCGCCGTGTCATGCGGCCCAGTTTACCGGAGCCTGTCGTGCCGCGGCATGAAAGCCGCCCTGAAACCGGCGCCGACGGCCCGCATCGCCCGCCCGAACGCGGTGCTGACTTCCTCGCCGCGGGCGTTGACCAGCCGCGGCGCCGGGGGCGGGATCAGCGGCCATGGGGCTCCGCATTCGGGGCAGCGGCGCGGACCGGGCCACGCGGCAAGCGCCGCGGCGTCCGTGGGACGGTCGGCGGCGCCTTCGAGCGAGTAGCCGCAGTCCGGGCAGGCCCGGCACTCGACCGCGCCGGCGATGCGGTCGCGCAAAGAGCCCCGGCACCTCTTGATGCCCACGGCTTCGACGATGCTGACCAAACCGACGACAGCAAGGAACACGCCGATGGGTGGCTTCATGACGGCGCACAACATCAAGGTTCCTACCAGCAGCAAGCCGAGCAGTGTTTGCAGCAACACCGGGCGCGGGTCCACGCTCCAGTGGCGGCGCTCCAGCGCCCCGCTCCGCCAGCGCCGAAGCGTCTCGGACCAGAACGCGCGGCGGCGGAGCATCTCGGCCCCGGCGTCGGGCTCCCAGGGGCGTGCGCCGACAGTGCGCACGCGCCGCAGCGGGAGCAGATCGCGGTCGGGCAGGCGCAGCGCGATGCCGGCCAAGACGGCAAGCGACAGGAGCCACGTCAGTCCGATGGCGCCGAGTGAGACGGCCGCCGGCACCAGCCGCGACATGAGACGCTCGGGCGCCGCGAACAACGGAATGAACACGGCGGCCAGGCTCACGGCTCCGCCCGTGTTGAGCAGGGCGCCGGCGACCCAAAGCAGCCGCAGCCACAGCGGCCGGCGCGACCACCACGGCGACCGCACCTCGCGCCACAGAACGTGCGGCAGAAAGACGGTCATCTGGTATCTGAGCCACGACACCGCGTCGTACGGATCGCGCGACGAGCGGTACGCGACGGCCACGTACTCCCACACGCTGGACGGGCGGTGGTGGCTCACGCCGTCAGCGTACCACATGCCGAACCCACGCCAAACGCCGCGGCGGCGGACGGTCGGCCTAGCGTTGGCGACCATGACCGTGGCCCCCCCCTTCCCCCCCTCCCCCACGACTTCCGCGATGGCGCCGCCCGGGTCGCTGCCGGTGCTGGAGCGCCTGCGGCTGGCGGCGGCGGACATCAAACTCGCGCACTCGGTCTTCGCGCTCCCGTTCGCGGTGCTTGGGGCGTTTCTCGCGCGGCCGGAAGGAACCGGCTGGGGGCGGTTCGTCGGGCAACTGGGGCTGGTGGTCGTCTGCATGGTCGCCGCACGGACGTGGGCGATGCTGGTCAACCGGCTCGCGGACCGGACGTTCGACGCGGCCAACCCGCGCACCCAGCGGCGGGTGCTGGCCTCGGGGCGAATGAGCGCTCGCGACGCCGCGACGGTCGCCGGCGGCAGCGCGGCGGTGTTCATCGCGGCGTGCGGGCTGTTCTGGGCGCTGTTTGGCAACCCGTGGCCGCTGATCCTCAGCGCGCCGGTGCTGGCGTGGATCGCGTTCTACTCGTTCACCAAGCGCTTCACGGCGCTGTGCCACGTCTTCCTCGGCGGGGCGCTGGGAGCCAGCCCGCTGGCGGCGGCGATCGCCGTGGAGCCGGCGTCGCTGGGCTCCACGACGGCGCTGTTCTGGCTCGCGGGGATGGTCGTGCTGTGGGTGGCGGGGTTCGACGTGATCTACGCGCTGCAGGACATTGACTTCGACCGCGCTACGGAGCTCTCGAGCATCCCGGCGCGGCTCGGGTGGCGGGGCGCGATCTGGGCCAGCCGCATCATGCACGCGGGCGCGCTGGCGATGCTCATCGCAGCCGCGGCGGCCGAGGGGCGCTTCGGGCCGGTGTTCTACGCGGCGGTCGGGGTGGTGGGGCTGCTGCTGGTGACCGAGCACGCCGTCCTGGCCCGGCGCGGCAAGGCGGGGCTGGACATGGCGTTCTTCACGATCAACGGGATTGTGTCGTGCGTGCTGGGCGCCGCGGGGGTCGTGGACCTGACGCTGCTGTAGGTGGCGGGGCCGTTACGCCTTCCTCGTCGCCTTTCGCTGGTACTTCCAGTTCCGCGACTTGCCCTCGGCGATCCACTCGACGGCGGTGGCGATGCGGGCCTGGCGCGTCTCCTCTCGCTTGGCCTCGGTGATCCACTCGATGTACTCGCGCTTGTGCGAGGGGGCGAACGCCTCGAAGTTCGCGGCGGCCTTCTTCGACTTCTTCAGCGCTGCCTCGAAGTCCTTGGGCATCGGCAGCGGCTTGCGCTTCGTCCTGCTGACCGGCAGTTTGACGCCCTCATCGTTGAGCCGCACGGCCTCCTTGATGACCTTCAGGATCCGCGCGTCGGAGGGGAGATCCTTGACGCCGGTAAGGCACGCCTCGGTCCGGTCCCTCCCCTTGGCGCCCCAGTTGAGTTTCTTGAGTTTCTCCGCCTCGGCGGGGGGCATGTCCTTGAAGAGAATCGCGGACTTCCAGAAACCGAAGACGCAGTGCTGCTTGAACGCGGCCATGCCGCACAACGGCCCCTTGTACTCGAAGGCCGGCATGCCCCACTTGATGGTCTCGACGACGTCCGGGCAGCCCTTGTGCACCAGGGCGCGGAGTTTCTTGAGGATGGGTTTGGCGAAGTCGGCCGACTTCTCGATGTAGGCATCGATGCGAGGGTCTTTCGTGACCATGCGGCGGATGGCACCGAGACGCGGCGAATGCGCGGACGGGCGTGTCGTGATCGGGGGGACAGGGGCACGCACGAACCGGGGCCGGCGCTCGTGTGCGCTCGGATTCCCAATCCTACCGGACCCCATACTATTTCACTGACTTCTGAAACTCCTGTTGCTCCCGAACGGGCCGGGGGTTACGCTTGGGGGCGATGCCCCGCCGCGAGGCGCCCGCCATTTCGGTCAGGACGCTCACCGACGCCCAGGACCGGTTCATCGCCGCGTGGGGGCAGATGGGGTCGACGTGGGGGATCTCGCGCACGATGGCGGAGATCCACGCGCTGCTGTACATCACGGCCGATGCGCTGAACACCGACGAGGTGATGGAGCGCCTGGCGATCAGCCGCGGGAACGCGTCGATGTCGCTGCGGGCGCTGTGCGACTGGGGGATCGTGTCGAAGGTGCACAAGCGCGGCGACCGCAAGGAGTACTTCCAGGCCGAGGCGGACGTGTGGGTGATGCTCAAGCACATCATCCGCGAGCGCCTGCGCCGGGAGGTGCAGCCGGTGCTGGCGTCGATCTTCGAGATCCGGGACCTGACTTCGCGGCCGCCCGCCTCGGCGGCGGAGGGCGCGGCGTCGGGGGATCTGGCCCCGCCGGAACGCGTCGCGGAGCACCACCGGCGGCTGGATGCGCTGGCGGACCTCATTCAGACGATCGACCGGCTCGGCGAACGGTTCGTCGGGTCGGAGGGCAAGAGCCTGCAACTGGCCGCGAACATCCTGAGCAAGTTGCCGTGAGGGGATGGGAGGACCCGCGAGGATGACGATCGCCGACCGCCAGCACGCCATGACGCTGCGGCGCCTGACGACGACAGGGCCGGCGGACGCCGCTGAGCCGGCGCCGTGCGTCGTCGTGACGTGGGCGGTGCGGGACGGGGACCTGCGCGGCGTGCTGGAGTGGCGGATCGGCGAGGCGAGCGCGTCGGCGCTGTGGCGGCCGGAGGAGGGGGAGCCGGTGACGATGGCCAGTGCCGCGGCGGTGGCGCGGGTCGTCGATGAGCGCGGGATGGAGCACGTGGACGTGCCGGGGCTGCTGGCGCTGACGATGCGCCGGACGGCCGACGGCGCGCGCGTGATCTACGCGCGATCGACGCTGCTGGGGGTGCTGGGTGTGCGCGGAGGGAGGGTGGATCACCCGGAGGGGCGGGTGGAGGGGTCGGCGAACGAAGAACCCGGGGATTCGCGGTAGAAATCCCCGGCGTGCGTTCAACTCTTCTTGCCGAGGACCCAGCCGATCAGGGCGAAGATGATCACCGCTCCCGCGCCGGCCCCGATGAAACTCCACGGGTAGGCGGGGAGTTTGGTGATGTGCTCGGTGATGGCGGTCGCGTTGCCGGCGGTGATGCCGAAGATCACGATCGCCGTGGCGAGCGCGGCGACCAGGAGCGCGCCGAGGGCGACGCCGCCGGAGAAGCCGGAGCCGGCGCCGTCGAAGGGCTCGGCGGCGACCATGACGACGCCGCCGGCGGGGGCCAGGCCGCCGGAGACGTCCGAGGCAGCGCCGGTGGTCTCGAAGAGGCCGCTGGTGCCGCCGGTCTCCGCGGCGGAGAAGCCCGCGCGCGAGCCCTCGCCGCCGTAGACGTCCTGCAACAGGTCAGCGCCGAGGGAGGTGTCGTCGCTCTCGCGGGTCAGGTCGAGGAGGCCGGAGCCGGAGCCGACGGACTCCATGGTGAGTTCGCCGCCGCCGCCGCCGATCGGGGAGGAGGTGATCTGCGTGACGGCGGAGGGGTCGGCCTGCTCGGTCTCGTCGGCGTCGAAGATGGAGATGCCGGAGCGCTCCTTGGCGGTCTCGAGCGCGGGCTCGGGCTCGAGGGGGATGCCGGAGCCGGAAGCGGCCGCGGGACCGCCGGACGCACCGGGGTCGTCGGCGAGAATCGGGATGCCGGTGCCGGACTGGTCGGAGGCGAGAGGAATCTCGCCGCCGTCGCCCCTCTCGGCGAGGAGTTCGACCTGATCGACCTTGTACATCAACTTGTCGCGGTCGCGGAACTCCTGGAGGCGGCCCTGGGTGACGAGGTCGCGAACCTCATTCGGGGTGACACCGAGGCGTTCGGCGGCCTCGTTGAGGGTGTAGAACAGCTTGGCCATGGGGCACCGTCTCCTGAGTCTGATCGCCGCCCTGCCGCAGCGGGGGCGGGGCGGGGTAGGGGTATACGCACGGGTCCCGGCCGCGGGTGCGGCGGGTCCGAGGGGAGGACAGCATACCAGAGGGGCCGGACGGGGGGAAGCGGGCCGCCGGGCGGCCGGTGAGGCCCCGGGTCAGCCGCCGGGCTGGGGCGCGGGGGTCGGCGCCGGGGCTGAGGGGCGGCTGGAGGGGGGGAGATTGCGCCGAATCTCGAAGACGGCTTGCTGGGCCGTGTCGCGGGCGATGCGGGTGACGGCGTGGCCGGTGCCCTCGGTGAGGGACAGGAACTCCTCGAAGGCGTCGAGGGCTTCGGCGAGGCGGCCTCGCTCGGCGTAGAGCTGGCCGAGGCGGTAGAGGGCCATGCGGCTCTCGATGGCGCGGTCGGCGGCGATGCTGCCGCGAATGGACTCGAGTTCGGCCAGGGCGAGGTCGCGGCGGGCGTCGCGCGGGCGGCTCTGGACCATGAGGATCGTGGCAATGCGGTCGGTGATCATGACGCGCAGGGCGGGGAGGCGCGTGCGCAGGTCGCGGTAGAGGTCGATGATGGGCATCAGGGTCTCATCGGGCAGGTCGGCGCCGTGGACCTGCTCGGCCCGCTCAAGCCGGATGCGAGCAAGCAGGTCGGTGGCCATGTAGAGGTCGCGGCCCTGGTTGCGGGGGCGGAGTTCGGCGAGGGCCTGATCGACGTGGTGCTCGGCGAGATCCCACTGGCGCATGCGGAAGGCGAGGTCGGCGCGGGCGAGGTGGGCCATCGGGGTGGCCCGGATCGACAGGGCGCGGTCGAGGGCGACGGCGGCCTCGTCGTACATCTCGGCGCGGGTGAGGTAGTTGCCGAGTTGGGCCCAGGGGAAGCGGGACTTCGGGTCGTTGCCGACGGCCCAGGCCCAGAGGCCGAGGTTGCTGGTCCACGCGGCGCTGTAGTAGTAGGTTGTGGCCGCGAGGGGAACGGCGAGGACGCCGGCGACGGCGAGGATGCCGATGGGCGTGCGCGGGCCGAGGCGCGGGGTGAGGAGACGCTCGAGGCCGGCGGCCAGGAGCATCATCAGGCCCAGGAGCGGGAGGTAGAGGTAGCGGTCCTGGACCATCAGTTCCGGGGCCTGCGCGGGGGCCATGGCGGCGGGGGCGGCCGTGAGGATGAGGATCGACAGGCCGGCGAGGGCGGCGCGGGTGCGCGGGCGGCCGAGGGCGAAGTAGATGAAGACCGCCGCGGCGGCGAGGCAGAGGAGCAGGGGCAGGACGAAGTTGGACAGCGAGAGGGAATCGACGGGGCGGAGGGGGTACGTCGGGCCGAGCCAGATGGGGGCGAACATCTGGCGGAGGTAGAAGGCGCCGACGAGGGGAGCGGACCTGACCGCGCCGATGAAGCCGGGGGCGTCGGGGTTGGTGGCGCCGGAGGCTCCCACGATATTGTGCCGGATGATGAGATAGACGGCGGCCAGGGCGGCGAAGGGGAGGACGGCGAGGAGCGCCGGGCCGCTGCGCTTCCAGAGGGGGCGGAGGGGGGCGTCGGAAGTCGCATCGTCGCCGCCGCCGTCGCCGCGGCCCCAACGGAGGAGGACGAAGAAGAGGACGGCGGGGAGGGTGATCGCGATCTCTTTGGATCCCAGGGCGAGGGCGTAGACGGCCAGCGCGCCGGCGTAGCACGCCGCGGCGGCGCCGCGCTTGTGGGCGAGGTCGCGGGCGCGAAGGGCCAGGAGGATCGAGCCGAGCATGCCGGCGCCGACGAGCAGGTCGGGGACGCCGGAGATCCAGACGACGTTCTCGGTGCGCGTCGGGTGGACGGCGAAGATCGCGGCGGCGGCGGCGGCGATGAGGGCGTTCATCCCCAGGCGGCGCATGAGGGCGAAGGCCAGGCCGGTGACGAGGGCGTGGAGGGCGATGTTGCCCAGGTGCCAGCCGAGCGTGCTTTCCGGCCCGACGCCGAAGAGGCGGTGCATGGCGATGAGCCAGGCCATCGTCGTGGGGCGCCAGTAGGGGCTGGTGGCCTCGCCGGCAGCGGCGCGGTAGGCGAAGACATCGGAGGTCAGCGCGGTCCAGGCGAGGCGCGGATCCTGGATGAGGGCGTTGGAGACGATCAGTTGCTCGTCGTCGTAGACGAACTCGCCGCGTGAGGCGGGGAGGAAGACGAGGGCCGCGAGCAGGACGACCAGACCCCCGAGGATGAGAGGGAGGCGCGGGTGGGCGTGCCAGGCGGGGACGGCAACAGCGGGAGCGGCGGGGGACATGTGGAGCAAGGGTAGTCGGCGGGGTGGAGGGCGACGCCGGGCGGGTTGGTGTGCCGCGCTCGCTCCGGTGGTGAGGGTGAGGCGGGCGGCGAGCACGCACGTGTGCGCGAGAATCACTTGGCATTGGGCGGCGTGTGGTCGATACTGAGTGCGATGAACGCGCACCGCATCATTCTCAGCAGTTCACCGAGTTCTACCACGGCGGGAGGCCGGCTGGTGGCGCTCTGGGCTGCGTTGGCTTGACGCGGAACTGAGGAGATATCCACCGGCCGGTCCTGCACAAGGGCCGGCCGGCTGTGTTTTTGGCCCGCCGCGCCCTTCCGAACCGGGTTGTGATGATGGAAGGTGACGCCGCGGGTGGCGCGGCCCCCGTCTCGAAAACGGGTGGGGCGTGCAGGACGGCCTGGGGTTCGAGTCCTCCGCCTTCCGCTTGGTTTTGTGCGTGCGGTGTGGTCTGCGCAATAAAGGAACAGGCCGGGCGCTGAGGGTGCGCGCCGGCCTGGAAGAGGCGAGAGGATGGTCAAGCCGGGAGGCCCGGCCGCCGCCTGCTAAGCGGTGGGCGCCCCCTCGAAGGGGGCGTGAGGTTCGAGTCCTCGGCCATCCGTTCGTGTGCTTCAGAACGCGACATTCGCCCAGGGATCAACGGTGAACATCGTGCCGGCGCCGGAGTTGCCGCTGACGGTCTGCGAGGTTTCGCCGGTGAGGTCCACGACCACGCCGTAGCGGTTGGAGATGTTGATGAAGTAGTTGGTCTGGTTGGCCGCGGCGGTGTTGCGGAAGATGAGGTTGTGGTGGCCGCTGACGAAGAGGCCGTGGCGGTTGGCGCGCAGGGTGTTATCCTCCACGCGGTTTCGCTCGCCCTGGACGTAGATGCCGGCGGCGCCGGAGCCGGGGGCGCCGTTGCCGGCGCACGTGTTGCCGATCGCGGCGCAGCCGCTGAGGAGGACAATCCCGCTGCCGGCGTTATCGTCAATGATGCAGCGGGAGATGACGGTGTCGGCGCCCCATGCGGTGATGCCCTCGGCGCCGTTGTCGCTGATCCCGCAGCCGGTCACGGCGCAGCGCTCGCCGATCCAGACGCCCGCGCCGTCGGACGCGGTGATCGTGCAGCCGCGGACGGTGCAGGCGTCGCCGGCGTTCAGGGCGGCGGACCCGCCGGCGCCCACGACGACGCAGTTCTCGACGAGGCTGCGGTTGCCGACCACGATCCCGCCCTCGGCGCACGATGAGACGGTGCAGGAACGCACCGTGGAGCACCAGGCGGTGGCGATGCCCGTACTGCCGCACGAGGAGATGGTGAGGTTCTCGACGGTGACGCCCTGGCCGCCGCCGTGGTGGAGGATGTTCACGCCGTCGCGGCCCCAGTTGCGGATGAAGCCGTTGCGGACGGTGATGTCGGTGGGCACGCCGCCGGTGAACGTGATGGCGTCCATGGGGCCGACGGAGGGGCCGGTGAGCGTGAAGCCCATGAGGTCGATGGTGACGCCGTGAGCGGCAGGGGCGAGCGCGGAGAGACAGACGAGCGCCGCGCCGACGATGCGGCCGCCGCGCGGGACACGGGTGATCGGCATGGGGAGACTCCCGGAACGTGCCGCGTGCGTTGCGCACGCGCGACTGGGAACGACGCACCGCAGCGGCCGCACGCGGCTCAGACCCTCGCGGCGACGACCACCATGCGCGGTCCGCAGGGGCTGGGCTCTACCCTTGCCCCCATGGACCGCGGCGAGCCGCAACACCAACCCGCGCCAGCGACGCTCCGCTTCGCCCTCCTCGGGCTGGGCGTCAACCTCGTGCTGGCGGCGGCGAAACTCGCCGCGGGGGTCCTGGGGCATTCGTACGCGCTGATCGCCGATGCGCTGGAGTCGCTGACGGACGTCGCGGCGAGCCTCATCACCTCCGCGGGGATCCGGTACGGGTCGCGTCCGCCCGACGCGGAGCACCCGTACGGGCACGGGCGGGCGGAGTCGCTGGCGGCGCTGGTGGTGTGCGTGATGCTGCTGGGGGCGGGGGTGTGGATCGCGGTGGCGGCGGTGCACGAGATCCGCACGCCGCACCACGCGCCCGCGCCGTGGACGCTGATCGTGCTGCTGGCGGTGGTGGCGGTGAAGGAGACGGTGTTCCGCATCATGCACGGCGCCGCGCGGCGGACGGGGAGCACGGCGGTGCACACCGACGCGTGGCACAACCGCGCCGACGCGATCACCTCCGCCGCGGCGGCGGTGGGGATCACGGTCGCGCTGATCGGTGGCCCGGGGTGGGAGAGCGCCGACGACTGGGCGGCGCTGCTGGCGGCGGCGATCGTGCTGTACAACGCGTGGTCGCTGCTGGCGCAGCCGTGGCACGAACTGATGGACCGGCAGGACCCGGAACTGCTGGGGCGCGTACGGGAGGCGGCGATGGGCGTGCCGGGCGTCATCGACGTGGAGAAGGTGCTGGCCCGCAAGAGCGGGCCGCAGGTGCACGTGGACATGCACCTGCACGTGGACCCGGAGATGAGCGTGCGCGAGGCGCACGAGATCACGGGGAAGGTCAAGAGCGCGGTGCGGAAGGGCGTGCCGGGGGTGGTGGACGTGCTGATCCACGTCGAGCCGGCGAACGAGCCCAAAGAACTCACCACAGAGGCACAAAGAGCACAGAGGGAAGACGTTGATTTGGACAGGGCGCGTCCGCACCCCTGACCTGTTCTGTCTTTCTTTGCTATCTCTTCTCTGTGTCCTCTGTGGTGAACTCTTTTTCCGTCACGGGCCGCCGATCTCACGCACCACACGGACAGCCGCGAAGAGGCCCGCGACCTGCTCGCGCGGGACGATGCGCGGGGCGTAGCGGGCGTTGAGGGGCTGGAGGCGGATCATCTCGGCGCCGGCGGCGTCCTTCTCGAAGTAGACGCGCTTGAACGTGGACTCGTGGTCGGGCTCGAGGCGGGCGAAGCAGTCCATGCCGTCCCCGATCGTGCGCGCGGGGCTGAAGATGACGACGTCGCCCTCGCGGTACTCGGGCTCCATGGAATCGCCGACGACGCGGGCGGCGAACGCATCCGGGTCGCCCAGGTCGGGGCAGCGGACGTACTCGTCGGCCACACCGGCGGGGTACCCCAGGTCGGTGAACTCGGCCAGCGCGCCGGCGGCCACGGAGTTGATGAGCGGGACGCGGGCGCTGAGCGTCGCGGGACGGACGTTGCGCGTCGGCGCGTGGGGGTCCGCGGCCGGGCCTTCATCCCCCCCACCCTCCCCACTGCCACGCATGGAGACGGGGGTGCGGCGCGGGCGCGGCTCCTCGCCCACCAGTTTGTGGAGCAGGCCGCTGCGGTAGAGGTCGTCGAGAGACTTGCCGCCGCTCTGGCGGCGGGGGCCGGACATGAGGACCGCGCCGCGGAGGCGCTCGACCTCCTGCTTGACCTCCTCGGGAGCGACCTGCCACGCGGCGGCGGCGCGGAGGGAGCCCGGCTCCATCGCCAAGGCCCGCTCAAGGGCGTCGATCAGGGCCGGACCGGGCGGGGGCTTGTGGCCGTTCTCGATCTCGGAGAGGTAACCCTTTGTGCAGCCGACCTTTGCGGCCAGCGCGGCGAGCGTCAGGCCGCGGGCCTTGCGGCGGGCGCGCAGGACGGCGCCGATCCCCTGATCCGGGGAATCGCCGGCGGCAGGCTGTCGGTCATCGGCGCGCATCGTCGGTCCTTGTGCGCAATCTGTTCGATATACCGTACATCACCCTTGCAAACTGTCAACCACCGAGCGAAACTCTGACCAAAGTTCGCCGCTTGGTGAACTCTAGTCAGGTCACTTGCTCAGGGGGTTGTTCACATGCGGAGCGTGTGCGACCGGGGCGGAGCGGGGCGGGACGGCTCGGGGGCCGGGCAACTCGGGAGGCGGGCGGAACGGACGACCGAGTATGACCTGCGCCGGCGCGGCGATCTGGCCCGCGCGGCGGAAGTGCTGCTGGCCCGGGCCGACCTGCTGAGGGAGGACGAGGCGGCGCTGATCCGCTCGGTCTTCGGACGCGGGATGACGCTCAGCGAACTGGCGCGGGCGGCGGGGCGGCGCCCGCACACGATCGGCGCCCGCGTCAGGCGGATCGCGGCGCGGATGGATACGCCCGCATTCGCGTTCGTCGCGGGCCACCGCGAGACGTGGCCGCGGCCGATGCGGGCGGTGGCGACGGCGTGCATCCTCGAAGGGCGGACGGTGCGCGAGGCGGCGGCGCACCTGAAGATGAGCGTGGCGGCGGTGCGGCGGCACCGGGACGCCGTGCTGGCGCTGGCGGCGTCGGCTGCCGCGTCGCCGCGGCGGACGCCCCCCACTGCTTCGGATCCGGGGCCGGCTCGCGAGGAGGAAGCGGCGTGAGCGCGGCAGGACCTGATCCTGTGGTGCGGATCGGGCCGGGGACGGCGGCCGACCTGCTCGCGCTGCTGCCGCTGCATTACCGCGCAGCGCCGCCGCGGGGCGTGGTGTGCGTGCTGGCGGCACGGGACACGGCGGGGGATCTGGTCGGCGTGCTGGCGGTGAGCATGCCGACGCTCAACAGCCCGGTGCGGGACCTGGCGTGGCCGGGGCGGTACCGGACGGGGCGGCCGCGGGATGATGCGCGGCGGCTCAACGACGAGGTGCGGACGATCTCGCGGGTGATGGTCGCGCCGGCGTGGCGCAGGCGCGGGGTCGCGCAGCGGCTGGTGCGTGCGTACCTGGCGTCGCCGCTGACGCCGGCGACGGAGGCGATCGCGGCCTTGGGAACGCGGTCGCGGTTCTTCGAGCACGCGGGGATGGTGCGGTACGACCTGGCGCCGGGGCCGGCGCGGGCGAGGTTGGCGGACGCGCTGGCCTTCGCGGGCTTGCGCGCGGGCGCGCTGCGCGGGCCGGGGCGGGCGGCGGCCTTCGCACGCCTGCCGACACGGCGGCGAAGGCTGCTGGAGCGCGAACTGCGCCAATGGGCGGCGGCGTCGCGCGCGACGCGGCGGCTGGCGCGCGGGCCGGTGGCGGACCTGCTCGCGGCGGCGGGGTCAGCGCTGCGCGGGGCGCGGGCGTGCGGGTATGCGCACACGGCGACGGCGGGAGGTGCGTCGTGGTGAGGGGCGTGCCGCCGCCCAGACCAGCCCCGCCGCGAGGCGCGCTGCCGCACGCGGTGACGTTCTTCCTGAGCGCATCGCAGCGGGGGCGGGTGCTGCGCGTGCTGCGGCGCATCGACCCGCGCAGCCGCGAGGCGGCGCTGCTGCGGGCGGTGAGATTGGCGGACCGAATGTCCTGTTCTTGTTTCTCTTCTTCTTCCTTCCCATCTCTACACAAGGGACGACACGATGAGCGAGCGCGAGTCTTCCGTGGCGGTGGCTGTGGCCGCTGCCGACGACGCCGACGCGGCGAGCGGGGCGCCGTTTCCGACGCCGCGGACGCCGGATGAACTGCATGGGTTTCTGGAGCGGACGCTGGGCGTGCGGATCGCGCGGCGGCCGCTGCTGGCGGGGTCGAGCGCGCCGTTCGACTATCTCGTGCACACGTTCTTCGAAGGGCGGTTCACGCACGGGATGCCGGAGCAGGGGCAGCAGCCGGTGCGCGCCGCGCCGGACTGCGTCGTGTGGGCCAACCGCGGCGGGGGCAAGACGTTCCTGGGCGCGGTGGCGACGATGCTCGACCTGGTCTTCAAGCCGGGGGTGCAGGTGCGGATCCTCGGCGGGTCGCTGGAGCAGTCGGGGCGGATGTACGCGCACCTGCGCCGGCTCTTCGAGCACGAGGCGCTGCGGGAGTTGGTGGACGGGAAGGTCACGGAGAAGCGCATCCGGCTTGTCAACGGCTCGTGCGCGGAGATCCTCGCGCAGTCGGAGACGGCCGTGCGCGGGACGCGCGTGCAGAAGGTGCGGTGCGACGAGGTCGAACTCTTCTCGCGCGACATCTGGGCGGCGGCGCAACTGACGACGCGGTCGATGCGCCTGCGCGGGCCGTGGGGGGCGTGGGTGCGCGGGAGCATCGAGGCGGCGAGCACGATGCACCGGCCGATGGGGCTGATGTGGGACCTGGTGTCCGATGCGCACCGGCCGGGGGAGGTTGCGGATGCCGCCGCGCCTGGACGTGGGCGGGTGCTGTTTCGCTGGGGGCTGGTGGACTCGCTGGAGCCCTGCGGCCCGGAGCACCGGTGCGAGGCGTGCGCGCTGGCGCCGGAGTGCGGTGGGCGGGCCAAGGGTCCGCGGGACGAGGGGCACATCCCCGTGGCCGATGCGCTGGCGATGAAGGCCCGCGTGGACACCGCGACGTGGGAGGCGGAGATGCTCTGCCTGCGGCCGCGGCGGTCGCACTGCGTGCTCCCGGAGTTCGACCCGGAGGTGCACTGCTACGGCAGCGCGGACGACCCGCGGCTGCCGGAGGATGGGCCGATGGCGCCGGCGGGAGAGATCGTCTGCGGGATGGACCTGGGGATCCGGGCGCCGACGGTGATCCTCTGGGCGTCGCGCGGGGAGGACGACGTGCTGCGCATCTTCGACGAGCACGTGCGCGAGGGGGCGCGGCTTGCGGAGCACGTGGCGCAGATCACCGCAGGCGAAGGGCGCGCAGGGCTGCGCGGCTGGCCGTCGCCGCGATGGGTCGCGCCGGACCCGGCGGTGCGGGCGAAGAACCTCCAGACGGGGAAGTCCGACGCGCAGGTGTTCCAGGAGGCGGGGCTGACGCTGCGGCTGCGCGCGATGCCGCAGGCGGAGGGGCTGCGGCTGGTGCGCGTGCGGCTGGACCCGGCGGCGGGGCCGCCGCGGCTGCTGGTGCACCGGCGGTGCGCGCACCTGATCGAGAGCCTCTCGCGCTACCACTATCCGGAGAACCGGCCGGAGAGCCTCGAGCCGGTGAAGGATGGACACGACCACGCGGTCGATGCGCTGCGGTACCTCGTGGTGAACCTGGACCGGCCGTACAGGACGCGGGCGGGGAGTTATCTGTAAGTCGTCCTCCGCCCCTCCGGGGCGGAATCGTGAAGAAGACACAATGACATTGACCGCGTCCGTTTCCACGGGCTCCGCTCGCCCCCTTTGGGGCTCGCTCCACCCGTGGCTACATCCCGCCACCCCGTTGGGGCGGAAGGAGAAAGCGACCCTTCGGGACGAAGCGTTCGGTCTGTGCGGGCGCTCGCTCGCAGACAGCGCTCACGCCGCGGACGAGTCGGTGGGCCGCGACAATTCCCCCTCGGCGTGCGCGACCACAACGCACGCCAGCGAGTCGCCGGTGACGTTGATCACCGTGCGGCACATGTCGAGGATGCGATCGACGGCGAGGATGACCGCGATCCCCTGCAGCGGGAGGCCGACGGATTCGAGCACCACCACGAGCATGACGATGCCGCCGGAGGGAATGCCCGGAGAACCGATCGCCGCGAGCGTGGCGGTGAGCACGATGACCAGTTGCTGGCCGATCGTGAGGTCGTATCCGTACAACTGGGCGATGAAGACGGCGGCGACGGCCTGCATGAGCGCGGTGCCGTCCATGTTGACCGTGGTGCCCAGCGAGGCCACGAAACTGGTGATGTCGTGCGGCACGCCGAGGCGGTCGCGGACGCACTGGAGGGTGACCGGGAGCGTGGCGGCCGAGGATGAACTGGTGAACGCCAGCAACTGCGCCGGGGCCATGCCGCGGAAGAACTCGCGGTACCCGACCGGCGTGAGCAGACGCAGGATGCCGGGGTACACGATCAGCAGCATGACCAGCAGGCCGCCGATGACGCAGAGGCAGTACGCCAGCATGGCCTGGAGGACGCCCAGGCCGAGTTGGGCGACGATCGGGGCGATCAGCGCGAAGACCGCGAACGGCGCGGCCCGCATGAGCAGGCGCACGAGGGCGGTGATCGCGTCGGTGAGCGCTTGGAAGACGTGCACGGCCGCCCCGGCGCGCTCGCGGTCGATGAGCGTGAGGCCGAAGCCCAGCGCCAGCGCGAAGAAGACGACCTGGATCATGTCGCCGCGGGCCAGGGCGTCGAACGGGTTGGTCGGCACGATCGAGCGGAGCAGAGCCCAGGCCGAGGCCCTCTGCCCCGACGCGATGCGGGTTTCGGCCGCGGCGGACTGCGTCGCGGCGATGGCGTCGCGCGTCTCGGGGGGGATGGCGTTGCCCGGCGTGAAGACGTTCGCGATCACCAGGCCCAGCACGACGGCGATGATGGTCGTGACCGTGAACAGCACGAGCGTGCGCAGGCCCAGGCGCCCGAGGCGCTGCAGGTCGCTGATCCCGCCGACCGCGACGATCAGCGAGAAGAGGATGATCGGCACGGCGATGAATCGCAGGCACCGCAGGAAGAGGTCGCCGACCAGCGCGTTGAGGTTGACGAGGAAGCGGTAGACGGCCGCGAGCGTGCCGGCGCCGGCGTTGGCATCGGGGTCGCCGGACTCGGCGCCGCCGAGGTACGCCGCGGAGTCGTTCACGCCGGCCGCGGCCCAGATCGAGCCGCCATAGGCGTTGAGGACGATGCCGACGACGATGCCGGCGACCAGGCCGACGAGAATCTGCCAGTGCAGGGCGAGTCGTGGAAGGCGGGGCATGTGCGGAGCGTACTGGAAGAGGGATCAGGGGGTGGGGCCGCGGAGCGCAAGCAGGCGGGGAAGCGGGCCGGCCTTCCGCCTTCTAAGATCGGTTGATGTCAGGAGGTTCGCCGTCCAGCAAGCGCCGGTTCGTCGAGTACAAGCGGGCGCACCGGGAGCGGCAGCGGCTGGCACGCGAGGGGCACGGGGCGGCGGGGCGGATCGGGGCGATCCTGAGCGACGAGGAGCAGCGGTCGCGGCGGCGGCGCCAGCGGCCGTTCTGGGCGCTGCTGGCGGCGTTCTGGGGGATGCTGCGCGGACACCGCTGGCGTGTGGCCGCGTCGCTGGCGACGCTGACGGTGGCGACGCTGCTGGGGATGCTCAGCCCGGCGAGCACGAAAGTCGCGATCGACTACATCCTGATGGACCAGCCGGGGCCGGAGGGGATCCCGGCGTGGCTGGGGCTGCCGCGGGACCGCGTGACGCTGCTGTGGATGCTGGGCGGGGGGCTGGTCGTGCTGGCGGCGGTGAGCACGGGCGTGGCGATGTGGGGGCGGTGGCACATGACCCGGATCACCAAGCGGATCCAGGCGCAGATGCGCCGTCGGGTCTTCGAGCACGCCGTGCGTTTGCCGCTGCACCGGGTGTACGCGCTCAAGAGCGGCGGGGTGGCGAGCATCCTGCGGGAGGACGCGGGGGGGATCGGGGAACTGGTCTTCAGCCTCGTGTACAACCCGTGGCGGGCGATCGTGCAACTGGCGGCGACGCTGATGATCCTCTCGTGGGTGGACTGGCGGATGGTCGTCGGGGCGGTGCTGCTGATCCCGCTGGTGTGGGTGAGCCACCGGGCGTGGATCGCTCGGATCCGGCCGGTGTACCGCGACATCCGGGCGACGCGGCAGCACATCGACGCGCACGCGACGGAGGCCTTCGGCGGGATGCGCGTGGTGCGCGGGTTCAACCGGCACCGGGGCGAGGCGGCGCGGTTCGTGCGGTCGAACCACCTGATGGCGCGGCAGGAGTTGTACGTCTGGTGGTGGAGCCGCGCGGTCGAGATCGTGTGGATGCTGCTGATCCCGGTGGCGTCGGCGGCGGTGCTGATCTACGGCGGGACGCAGGTGGTGCGCGGGACGCTCACCATCGGCGACGTGATGATGTTCACGGCGTACCTGCTGATGCTGCTGGGGCCGCTGGAGACGCTGGTCGCCACCGCGACGAACATCCAGAACAACCTCGCCGGGCTGGACCGCGTGCTGGACCTGATGGCGGAGAAGACGGAACTGGAGGGGGTGCGGCGGGTGAGCGGGGGCGGGCTCGGCGGGCTGTCGATGATGGGAGCGACGCTGGAGGACGGAGAACGTCGGCCGGCGGCGCGGGGGCGGATCACGTTCGAACATGTGTCGTTCGCGTACCCGCGGGCGGAGGAGAGAAGGGCGCTGCCGGGAGAGGCGGGGGCGGGCACGGAGACGAGGCAGGAGGGCGCCACGGGGGAGAACGTGCTGTCGGGGATCAACCTCGACGTGATGCCCGGGACGACGGTGGCGCTGGTGGGGCCGAGCGGATCGGGGAAGACGACGCTGTGCAACCTCGTCGCGCGGTTCTACGACCCGACGGAGGGGGCGATCCTGCTGGACGGCGTCGATCTGCGCGAGATCGACCTGGACCTGTACCGCTCGCTCCTGGGGATCGTGGAGCAGGACGTCTTTCTGTTCGACGGGACGGTGGCGGAGAACATCGGGTACGCGAGGCGGGGGGCGACGATGGAGGAGATCGTCGCCGCGGCCCGCGCGGCCAACGCGGATGGGTTCATCCGGCAACTGGAGCACGGGTACGACACGCTGATCGGGGAGCGCGGCGTGCGGCTCAGCGGCGGGCAGAAGCAGCGGATCGCGATCGCGCGGGCGCTGCTGGCCCAGCCGCGGATCCTGATCCTGGACGAGGCGACGAGCAACCTCGATTCGGAGAGCGAACTGCTGATCCAGCAGTCGCTGGAAGAGTTGATGAAGGGCCGCACGTGCTTCGTGATCGCCCACCGGCTGAGCACGATCCGGCACGCGGACCTGATCGTGGTGCTCGAAGGGGGGCGGATCATCGAGACCGGGACGCACGAGCAACTGCTGGCCGTGGGCGGGCGGTACGCGGAGATGCTGCGGATCCAGTTGCGGCAGCAGGACGAGGTGGCGGAGGAGGTCGGGGCGGTGGAGGAGGTCGTGGAGCGGGAGGAGGAGTTTGAGTAGAACGTAGAGCGTCAAGCGTCAAGCGTAAAGGTGGAGGTTTGGGGATAAAGTACGTGCGAACGGAGTCCCGCTTCATGATCGTGCGGGCCCGGAACCGCCGGATCTGATCTACGCTCTACGTTTTACGCTTGACGCTTTGTGAACAGGAGTGCCCATGGCAGCGAACGCGACCAGAACCTACGAATCCCCCTACGCCGAACTCCGCGCCCTGGTGAAAGAGGCCGCGACGCTCGGGTCGATCGCGTCGCTGCTGAACTGGGACCAGGAGACGTACATGCCGCCGGCGGCCGCGGCGCACCGGGCGGAGCAGCAGGCGATGGTGTCCACGCTCGTGCATGAGCGGAGCACCTCGCCGCGGATCGGCGAACTCCTGGCGGCGTGCGAGGCGGACCGGGGGCTGATGAGCGACCCGGAGACGGCGGCGAACGTGCGCGAGATGCGCCGGGACTACGACCTGGCGACGAAACTGCCGACGGACCTGGTGGCGGAACTGGCGCGGACGGGGTCGCTGGCGCAGGAGGCGTGGAAGGGGGCGCGGCAGAACAACGACTTCGGGGCCTTCGCGCCGTGGCTGGAGAAGATGATCGCGCTGTCGCGGCGCAAGGCGGAGTGCCTGGGGATCCCCAAGGGCGGCACGGAGTTGTACGACGCGCTGCTGGACCAGTACGAGCCGGGGATGACCAGCGCGCAGATCGAGGCGATCTTCACGCCGCTGCGCGACCGGCTCAGCCGCTTCATCGCCGAGGTGACCAGCAAGGGGAAGGACCCGGACACGTCGTTCCTGCGGCGGCAGATCCCCGCGGAGAAGCAGCACGCCTTCGGGCTGATGGTGCTGCGGACGATGGGGTTCGACCTGGAGGCGGGGCGGCTGGACACGACGACGCACCCGTTCTGCACCGGGCTGGCGCCGGGGGACACGCGGCTGACGACGCGGTACCGCGACGAGTCGTTCACCGATGCGCTGTACGGCACGATGCACGAAGCCGGGCACGGGCTGTACGAGCAGGGGCTCCCGAAACTGGGGACCAACGGGGACGGGAAGTTCGGCGAGCCGCTGGGGGACTCGATCTCGCTGGGGATCCACGAGAGCCAGAGCCGGATGTGGGAGAACATGGTGGGGCGCAGCCGCGAGTTCTGGGTGTGGGCCCTGCCGCGGGCGAAGGAGGCGTTCGCGCCGGCGCTGGATGATGTGGACGTGGACGGGATCTACCGGGCGGTGAACACGTGCCGGCCGAGCCTGATCCGCGTCGAGGCGGACGAGAGCACGTACAACCTGCACGTGATGCTGCGGTTCGAGATCGAGCGCGGGCTGATCGCGGGAACGATCGCGGTGAACGATCTGCCGCGGGAGTGGAACACGCGGTTCAAGGCGTACCTGGGGCTCGACGTGCCGGACGACCGGCGCGGGTGTCTGCAGGATGTGCACTGGAGTTTCGGGCTGATCGGCTACTTCCCGACGTACACGCTGGGGAACCTGTACGCGGCGCAGTTCTGGGAGACGATCAACCAGCAGATCCCGGACCTGAAGGAGCGGATCGCGCGCGGGGAGATGCTGGAACTGCGCGAGTGGCTGCGGCGGAACATCCACGCGCACGGGAAGCGCTACCGCGCGGGCGAACTGTGCGAGCGGGTGACGGGGCGGAAACTCAGCGCCGAGCCGTTCATGCGGTACCTGGAGGCGAAGATCCGGCCGATCTACGGCGTGTAAGCGGACGGGGTGGCTTGAGGAGCCGCTGTCTGTCTGCCGCTGTGCGCCTTGTATCCGCGTGGTCCGCACAAGGATGGGGTGCGTTCGGGGCGCGGGTCGGGGGCCGCGCTCGGGGTATACGCTCAAGCCGGGGAGACGCGTCGGGGGAGATCGGGGTGGGGGACGGAGGGTATGACGATGATGGTTCGAAGCACGATCGTGGGTGGTGTGATCGCGGCCCTTGTCGCCGGGACGGCGCTGGTCGGCGCCGGGTGCTCAACGGCGCCGAAGACCTCGGCCGCGAAGGCGGAACTGGCCGCGGACGTCGAGGAGGCGATCGAACTGTTCAAGAAGGAAGACCCGGGGATGGCGGAACTGTTCGCCAAGTCGTACGGCTACGCCGTCTTCCCGACGGTGGGCAAGGGGGCGATCGGCGTGGGCGGGGCGTACGGGCGCGGCGAGGTCTTCGAGCAGGGTCGCAAGATCGGCTACGCGGACCTGTCGCAGGGGACGATCGGCCTGCAACTGGGCGGGCAGACGTACAGCGAGGTGATCTTCTTCGAGAACAAGCGGTCGCTGGACAAGTTCAAGAGCGGCGAGTTCGCCTTCAGCGCGCAGGCGTCGGCCGTCGCCGCGACGAAGGGGGCGAGCGCCAACGCGGACTTCCGCGACGGGGTGATGGTCTTCACCGTCGAGAAGACCGGCCTGATGTACGAGGCGTCGATCGGCGGGCAGAAGTTCACGTTTGAGCCGCTGCCGTAAGACGGCCACAGATACACACGGATCAACACGGATCAAGAACAGGGGAGCCGCGGATCAACGCAGATTGACGCAGATCAGAAGGATGGGCTTGATCATCCAACCATCTGATCTGTGTTGATCTGTGGGAATCTGCGGCTTCTCTTCTTCTTGTCTGCGTCTGTCTGCGTTGATCTGCGGCCAACCGGCGGCCGGGGCGTCAGGGCCGCTGGGGGCGGATCGTGAAGGCGACGGGGCCGGTGTCGGTGATGCCCTAGGCGCTGAGGCAGACGTTGCCCTCGGCCAGCGGGCTGTCGCGGGCGATGTCGCCGAAGGGGACGTCGATCGACTCGAGGCGGGCCTGGTCGTTGGCGGCCACCGTCCAGGGCTGCGGGAAGGTGATGACGGTGTTCTCGGCGGCGGCGACGGTGATCGGGAAACTCGACCGCGCGGTTTTGAGGGAGACGATCCAGCGCCGGTTCTCGGCGTTGGTCGCGATGATGATCGAGTGGTACCGCCCGGGCGGGAGCCAGGCGGCATACGTGCGCTCGCGGTGCTCACTGGCGGCGGCGTGCGACGCCGCGGCGGACGAGGAGGACCGCGACTCGAACGCGGCGTACCCGAGCAGGGGAACGGCGGCGACCGAGGCGGCGAGGGCCGCGGCGGTCTGACGCCTGGGCGTGGCGAGGAGGTTGAAGAGCATGCGCGGGCTCCGGCGTGGGCGACGCAGGGCCTGGAACACAGGACTACACGCACGCGGGGGCGCGGGTGTTCCTCCGGCGCGCGGCTTTCTCCGACCCCGAACCACGACCTAGCATCGCCCCGCCATGGGTGCGTCGTTCCGGGCGACCGAGCGCGGGGTGTTGAGCGGACCGGATGCTGTGGGCGCGCCCGGGGCGTGGCGCGCGGTGGAGGCGTGGTTCGCCGCGCAGGGGTGGGAGGCGTTTGAGTTCCAGCGCGAGGCGTGGCGGGCGTATCTGCGTGGCGAGAGCGGGCTGATCCACGCGCCGACGGGGGTGGGCAAGACGCTCGCGGCGTGGATGGGGCCGGTGCTGGAGTGGCTCGGCGAGCGCGCCGACGACGGGCTGGAGCCGGCGCGGGGCGCCCAGCGCGAGCGGGAGCGGGCCGAGCCGCTGCGCGTCGTGTGGGTCACGCCGATGCGGGCGCTGGCGAGCGACACGGTGCTGTCGCTGCTGGAGGTCGTCGAGGGGCTGGGCCTGCCGTGGACGGTCGAAAAGCGCACGGGGGACACGGCGGGGTCGCTGAAGAAGAAGCAGCGGGTACAACTGCCGACGTGCCTGGTGACGACGCCGGAGAGCCTGTCGCTGCTGCTGAGTTACCCGGAGTGCCGCGAGCGGTTCGCGACGCTGCGGTGCATCGTCGCGGACGAGTGGCACGAACTCATGGGGACCAAGCGCGGCGTGCAGACGGAGTTGTGCCTGGCGCGGCTGCGGGCGTTTGCGCCGGGCGTGCGCACGTGGGGCGTGTCGGCGACGCTGGGGAACCTCGACGAGGCGGCGAAGGTGCTGCTGGGGCCCGATGGGTCGCCGACGATGGTGCGGGGGATGATGCCCAAGGACGTCGAGATCCGCACGCTCATTCCGGATGAGATCGAGCGGTTCCCGTGGGCGGGGCATCTGGGGTTGCGGGTTTTGCCGCAGGTGCTCGAGGTGGTCGAGAAAGGGCCACATGGCCAAAGAGCAAAGGGCCAAATGGAGGAGGGGAAGAGAGAGGAGAATGGGGAGGGGGGGGCGACGCTGATCTTTACCAACACGCGGTCGCAGGCGGAGATCTGGTTCAAGCGGATTCTGGATGAGCGGCCGGATCTGCTGGGGCAGGTGGCGATTCACCACGGGTCGCTGGACCGGTCGCTGCGGGCGGAGGTGGAGGGGCTGCTGTCCGATGCGCGGCTGCGGTGCGTGGTGTGCACGTCGAGCCTGGACCTGGGGGTGGACTTCTCGCCGGTGGAGCGGGTGGTGCAACTGGGGAGCCCCAAGGGTGTGGCCCGGCTGCTCCAGCGCGCCGGGCGGAGCGGGCACCGGCCGGGGGCGGCCAGCCGCGTGTACGGCGCGCCGACCAATGCGCTGGAACTGGTGGAGTTCGCGGCGGCGCGGGACGCGGCGAGGCGGGGGGAGATCGAGGGGCGGCGGCCGCTGGAGCGGGCGCTGGATGTGCTCGTGCAGCACCTGGTGACGGTCGCGGCCGGGGGCGGGTTCGTGGAGGAGGAACTGAAGCGCGAGGTGCGGGGGACGTGGGCGTTCCGCAACCTGAGCGACCGGGAGTGGGCGTGGTGCATGGACTTCGTGCACCGCGGCGGGGAGTCGCTGCGGGTGTATCCGCAGTATGCGCGGATCAGGCGGGTGGGGAGGGACGAAGGCACGGAGGCACGACGGCACGAAGAGGAAGAAGCCTGGGGCGAGGGGCCGAACCGGTACGAGCCGGGGAAGGCCGATGGATCGCCGGGGCCGCTGGTGAAGGCGGCGGAGGGGGATGGCCAGAGCGGGGAGCCTGTGCGCTGGGTCGTCGCTTCGGACGCGATCGCGAGGGTGCACCGGCTGGGGATCGGCACGATCACCTCCGAGATGGTGATGCAGGTCAAACTCGTACGCGGGGCGCGCACGACCGGGGGGACGACGCTGGGGACGATCGAGGAGGGGTTCATCTCGCGGCTGGCGGTGGGCGACCGGTTCGTCTTCACGGGGCGGGTGCTGGAACTGGTGAAAGTCCGCGGGATGACGGTGTACGCGCGCAAGGCGCGGCAGATGAGCGGGATCGTGCCGCGGTGGGACGGGGGGCGGTTCCCGCTCTCGACGCAGATGGCGGCGGCGCTGCGGCGGAAACTGGACGAGGCGCGGCGCGGGGTGTACGCGGACCCGGAGATGGCGGGGGTGCGGCCGGTGCTGGAGTTGCAGCGGGCGTGGTCGGTGATCCCGGCGCCGGATGAACTGCTGGTGGAGGTCGTGACGACGCAGGAGGGGTTCCACATCTTCGTGTTCCCGCTGGATGGGCGGAGCGTGCACGAGGGGCTGGGGGCGCTGGCGGCGTACCGGCTGACCAGGGGGCGCCCGCTGAGCGTGACGGCCAGCGCCAACGACTACGGGCTGGAACTGCTGAGCCCGGAGGAGTTGCCGTCGGACGAGGCGTCGCTGCGGGCGCTGCTGAGCCCGGAGGGGCTGGTGGAGGATCTGCTGGGGTCGCTGAACTCGACGCAGATGGCGCGGCGGCAGTTCCGGGACATCGCGCGGATCGCGGGGCTGATCATCCCGGCGTACCCCGGCACGGCGCGGCCGCAGCGGTACGTGCAGGCGTCAAGCGACATGTTCTTCGACGTCTTCGAGCAGTTCGACCCGGGGAACATGCTGCTGGACCAGGCGCGGCGGGAGGTGCTGGAGGCGCAGTTGGAGGTCTCGCGCCTGCGGGCGACGATGGAGCGGCTGGCGGGGATGCGGATGACGATCAAGCGGCTGGACCGCCTGACGCCGCTGGCGTTCCCGCTGTGGGCGGAGCAGTTGCGGTCGGTGCACGCCAGCAGCGAGCCGTGGTCGGAGAAGATCGCGAAGATGGTCGTGAGGCTGGAGGCGGAGGCGGATGAGCAGGCCGCGGGGCGGGGGAAGCCGGCGCGCGGGCGGGGCGCCAAGGATGGCGGGCGGGGGCGGGGAAGTGCGGGCGCTGCGCCCGCGGCGCGGAGGAGCACGCGTGCGCGTTGAGTGGGCCGGAGAGGAACTCGAACTGCTGGCGCAGCGGGCGGTGTGGTGGCCGCGGGGGGCGACGCTGATGGTGGCGGACCTGCACCTGGGGAAGGCCGCGGCGTTCCGCAGCGCGGGTGTGCCGGTGCCGGCGGGGACGACGGCGGCGGACCTGTCGCGGCTGGGGATGCTGCTGGAGGCGACGGGGGCGAGGGTGCTGGTGATTCTGGGCGACCTGCTGCACGCGCCGACGGGGCGGGCGAAGGAGACGATGGAGGCGGTGGCGGCGTGGCGGGCCGGCGGCGGGAGGGCGGGGGTGGAGATGCTGCTGGTGCGCGGCAATCACGACCGCAGCGCGGGGGATCCGCCGCGGCAGTGGCGGATGGCGGCAGTAGATGGGCCGCTGGAGTACGGGCCGTTCACGCTGGTGCACGAGCCGCGGCCGGCGCGGAAGGGGGAGTGGCTGGTCGCGGGGCATCTGCACCCGGCGGTGGCGCTGGAGCGCGCCGATGGACGCGCGGGGGGAATGAAGGCGGCGTGCTTCTGGGCGCGGGGCGGGAGCGCGGCGGATGGGCGCGGCGGGTTCTTGATCCTGCCGGCCTTCGGCGTGTTTACGGGGATGAAGACGGTACGGCCGCGGGTGGGGGATCGGGTGTTCGCGGTGGGGCCGGAGCGGGTGGTGGAGGTGCGGGGGGCGGCGTGAGGTGAGGCGGGAGGAGAGGGAGAAGGGGAGTCCGCTCACTGCGTTCGCGGCTCGTCTTGGGCGCGGCTTGTTATGCGGGCCACTTGCCGGAGTGCGTGCGTTCGGCGAAGGACTTGGGCTTGCGGTTGGGGTCGGCGGGGCTCCACTTGAACTTCGGGAGGGCGCGGAGGTCGGCCAGCGCGGGGTCGCCGAGGTACTTGTCCCAGTCGAACTGCACGCCGGGGTCGCGCTTGCGCTGCCGGGCGGCGTAGTGGTGCGTGACGACGGTCTTGAACTGGTAGATGCGGTGGAGGGCCTGGGTGAGGTCGGCCAGGGCCTTGTACTGGGCGTCGGTGTAGCCGATGAACGTGGCGAACTGGGCGTCGGACATGTCGGCGAAGGGGCGGAAGGCGCCGCGGGTATGGGTGGCGTCGATGGCTTTGTCGAGTTGGGCCTTGCAGAACTTGATGATGTCGCTCTTCGGGACGGTCGCGAAGCGGTCGCCGCCCTCCTCGCGGCCGGGGAAGGACTCGCCCTTCTTCATGCGGTAGAGGGTGATGCCCTCGCCGGTGGTGTCCAGGTCGCAGCCGTCGGCGGTGCAGGTCGCCTTGCCGTCCTTCACCTCCACCGCGGCCTTCTTTCCGACCTTGAGTTCGAGGTCGGCGCCGGAGCCGATGAGCGAAAGGGCGTAGAGGAGTTGGAAGGCGCGGTTGCAGATGCCGCGTGTGTCGCCCCAGGGGGCCAGGCCGTTGCCGTCCCACTGGTCGCGGTCGTCGGGGACGAAGATGTCGGTCAGCGGCTTGACGGCGTCGTCGGAGCAGTTCTTCGCGAGGACGCCGATCATCTTCCTGCAGCGATCGGTCACGGCCGTGCCGTCGGACTTGTTGCCGCCGCTGCTCTGCTTGTGGCAGAGGAAGGCGGCGACGGCCTCGAGGTGCTTCTGCGCGGCGGCGCTGAGCGTGCCGGAGAGCGCGGGGGGATTGGTGGCGAGTTTCACCAGGGCGCGGCAGAGGTGGAGGTTCACGCCCAGGTCGTCGATGAGGCCGGTGAGTTCGACGCCGATGGAGTGCGAGTTGCCCTTGACGGCGGCGCTGACGCTGCCGGCGTGGGGGCAGACCTTGTAGTTGGGGACGGCGTGGTGGATCGTGCCGTCGCGCGTGATGATGAAATGAGCGCCCAGCGGCCCGTTGGGCTTGAAGATCTCCAACTGCGCCTCGTAGGTGAACCACTCGGCGAGCGGCTTGGAGACGTTGCTCATGCAGTGCACGTAGAAGTAGTCGTAGGACCGCCGCCGGCTGGACGCGACCATGAAGGTGTTCTTGATCTTGCCCGCGGCGTCGTAGCGGTCGTCCTTGTACGCCGCGGGGTTCTTCAGGACGGCGTCCAGGCCGGGGATTGCGAGGATGAGGCGGTCCTGGCGGCGCTCCTTGTCCTCGCTGGAGCGCAGCGCCAGGTCCAGTTCCCACGTCTCGTCGTCGGTGTCGGCCCCCGGGAGGGCGATGATCAGTTTGTCCAGGTCGGCGCCGGACTTGTCCTTCAGGGCGATCGGCTTGCCGTCCTTGTCCACCAGGCGGAGTTCGGCGGTGCAGCAGTGCTCGGCGGAGCGCAGCGCGACGGTCTTGGTGACGGTGAAGACGCCGGCGTCGGTGAAGTTGCCCTGGATGGAGACGATGGGGTCGAGGCCCTTCTCGGGCTGGAGACCCTTGTCGTTCCACGCGGCCCGGTCGGCCTCGTAGATAATGAGGTAAGGGGTGATCCCGCTCTTGATCGGGGCCGCGGCGACGGTCTGCTTGATCGTCAGCACGAGGTCCCTGGTCCACTTCACGGGGCCGGCGGCGTCCCACTTGAAAATGGGGCCGAGGCCCGTGGCGGGAGGGCCCTTCACTTTGGCGGCTTTGGCGGACTTTGCTGGTGCGGCGGGTGGGGCCATGGCGGTGGTCATCCCGGCGGCGCGTCGGACGGCGCGGCGGCCGCGTCGCTGTCGTCGGCAGCGGCCGCGGCGGCGACCTCGTGCTCGTCGGGCTCGTCGTCGGGTTGCTCGGGGGCGGGCGGGGCGCTGAGCACGAACTCGGCGTCGTACACGTCGGCGCTGATGAACAGGACGGCCTCGTGGTCCTTCCAGCGGACGGCGACGGGGCCCTCGGGGATGTCCTTGAGGTTGATGCGGCCCTCGGCGTCGGTCTTGTGCTCGATGGGCTTGCACGTCCACGGGTGGACGGTGACGGTCTGCCGCGCCAGCGGCTCGCGGTCGCCGGCGGTGAGGACGCGGCCGACGACGCGGCGGGGGCGGCCCAGGAGGATCGGCCAGGACTCCTGGTACGCATCCGGGAGGCGGACGCGGGCGCGCGAGTCGGAGCGGCCGACGGCGACGATGCGGCCGGCGTCGTCCACGATCGTGTAGTCGGCGTTGGGGAGGATGTAGTCGCTGTCCTCGTACTGGAGGATGCGGAAGCGCTGCACCGCGATGGGCTGCACGCGGATGATGTGCGTGTGCTCGGTCATCAGGCCGTCCTGCTCCCACGGGCGCGGGATCAGGACGATGCCGGGGTCGTCCGAATCGTCGAAGCAGTAGTTCTTGCCGTCGGCGGTGCGCTTCGTGCAGCCGACGATGTCGCGGAGGCAGGCGTTGATCTCGTCGGGCTTGTCGGTGCCCCAGTTGAACTTCGCGAGGTCCTGCCAGCGCATCTCGGCGGCCTGGGCGAGTTTGAGGATGCTTTCGCCGGTGCGGACCTTGTGCGCCTCAACCTCGGCGATGCGCTTCACCCCCCCTCCCCCCCCGCCCCCCCCTCCTCCCCCGCCCCCGCTTCCGCTCCCGGCGCCGTTGGCTTCGGCCGCCACCTCACCCATCCCGACGAAGTCGAGCGTGTCGGTGAGCGTGGCGCCTTTGAGGTCGCAGCGGGCGGCGCAGGGGCCGGCGGGGATGTCGCGGATCTCGATCAACCCCTCGGCGTTGGTGGTCTGGAACTCCTCGTTGCCGTCGGGGGTGGTGATGCGAAGGCGGACGTTGGGGATGCCGCGGCCGCTGGCGGCGTCGATGACCTTGAACTTCACCCAGGTCTTGAGTTTGACCGCGCGGCGCGGCGGCGGGGGCGGCGGCTTCTGCTCGCGGACCACAACGTGGGCGCCGTCGTCGACCTGCGCGGCCGGTGTCGGCAGTTCGATGACGCAGATGCGGCCGGCGGCGGCGTGAGCGGCGAGTTGCTCAACGGCCTCGGTGTTGGTCCGCGGCGTGACGCTCCCGATGCCGACATCGCGGAGCACCGCGCGCAGGACGGTGGCGTTATCGGGCTCGCGGAGGAGACGGCCGAAGAAGGCGCTGGCGCGGGCGCGGTCGCGGAGATCGACGGGCGCACCCCAGGCGTTGGGGTCGCCGATGCTCCACTCGCGGGCTCCTGACCGGACGATCCGACGCACGAGACGCTCCCCCCCTCCCCCCCGGGGATGATCGCCACCGCTGTCTGCCCTCCGGCGCCCGGGGCGGCGGACGGTTCACCATACCGCCGCAGCGCCTGGAGAACCAGGTGGATCCCCGCTGCTGGGGAGCACCGCCGCGCGAAGCGACAGCAGGCCCCCGGCCGGAGCCGGAGGCCTGCTGTGATGTGCGAGCGTTGTGAGCCGAAGGGGCCGCGCTACTCGGCGCGCGGCGGCGGGTTGTCCGGGGTCGTCGCGGCCGGCGCCACGGTCGGCGTGCGGGAGACGACGGTCGTGGGCTCGTCGAAACGGCTGAAGATGTGGCGGCCGAGCGAGCCGCCCAGCGCCGCGGAGGCCGCGCCGAGGGCGAGGGCGAAGAAACTCCACAGGGCGGCCTGGCCGACGTTGCTGGCGGCCTCCTGCGCCGTCTCCTCGGTCTGCTGTTCGCGGGCGGCCTGCTGGCCGGTGCGATCCTGACCGACCTGGCCGGGCTGGGCCGCGGGCTCGCGGCGGTCGTCGAGACCAACGGCGCCGGCGGCGCGATCCATGAGATCGCCCTGAGCGCCCGGGCCGCCGACCTGGTCGGTCACCCCGGGAACGGGGCGATCGGACTGGAGGTAACTGTTGACGGAGGCGAAGGTGCCGCCGATGAGGGCCGAGGCGGCGGTCGTGAGGAGGTAGACGCTCAGAATCGTGGTCAGAGCCCAGACGAGCAGGCCGTGGAAGACGCCGTCGGTCGCCTGGCTGACGCGGGCGAGACGCCCGGCGGCCAGGCCGCCGATGAAGAGGGAGATCAGGCCGGTGATGAGCCACCAGATGCCGGCGCCGATGCCGAAGCCGGTGGCGGTTTCGGACTCGGTGACGGCCTCGGTGGCGGCGAGGGAGACGAGTCCGATGCCCGCGCCCAGGAGCGTGAGCAGGAGTTGGGTCGCCATCGCGAGGACGGCGCCGGCGATGATGGCGCCCCACGAGACGTAGCGCCAGTAGCCGACGGGGCGCTGGACGACGACGCCGGTCTGGTCGATCTCCTGGATTCGCGGACCGACCGCGGCGCCGGACGAGGTGATGAACTGCTGAGCCATGGAACACTCTCCTAATGGCGGTGGTCCGCCGGTGAATCGACATCCGCGGCCGCGGCGGCGCGGGGGGCGGGCGCGGCGGGTCAGCGTCCCTCGGCGCTCCACTTGGGCGCGCCATCGTCGCCGCGGAGTTCGAGCGTCTTGCCCTCCTTCTGCACGCGCGAGGCGATGAGCACCTGCTCGCCGTCCACGGTGGCCAGGCGGCCGTGGATGGTGAGTTGGTTGCCCTGCTCGATGGTGAGGTCGTTGTCGTCGAGGAAGTTGCGGGGCGCCAGGTGCACGGTGCGCCGGTTGCCGGACTCGTCCTCGATGAAGACGACGAGGATCGGCTGGTTCATGCCCGCGGGCTGGGCCTGCGAGACCGTGCGGATCGTGCCGGTGACCTGCGAGGGCTGGCCGGAGGTGAAGAGTTGCGTGTACTGGTTGCCGCCCTGCCACCCCTGCTGCTGGCCCTGCTGACGCTGCTGCATCTGGCCGGGGGCGGCGCCCATGAGCGGGTTGGGCTGGCCGAAGTGCTGGTAGACGCGGTCGGTGAAGGCGCGGTCGTTCAACTGGTCCCAGTTGCCGCCCTCGATGCGCGGCGCGTTCTTGAGGGTGTCGCGGTCCACGTTCATGGCCATGAGCCGGTTGTCGGGCTCGAGGCGGATCAGGCTCCACGGGATGGCGACCCTGGTCTCGCCCAGGCCGAGGAAGCCGCCGACGCCGACGACGACGAACGCGGCCTTGCCGCTGAGGGCGTCGAAGACGACGGCCTCGATGTCGCCGAGGTCGTCCTCGCCGGCGGTGCGGAGGGTCTGGTCCTCGACGTCGCTGACGAGGATGACCTGCTCGCCGCTGCGGGCGATCGCCTGCTCATCGACGGGCTGGTTGCCGCCGGGAGCGGCGACGGGCATGATCGCGGGCTGGCCGCTCTGGCGCGTCTGCTGCTCGTTCTGCTGGTTCGGCCGGTCCTGCTGGTTCTGATTGAGCGGCTGGTTGACCTGGCGGGTGCGCGGCGCGGCGTCCTGATCGCGCTGGTTCTCGTCGCGCTGGCTCTGCGGCCGGTTGTCCTCCTGCTGCCCGGCGCCCTGGCCGAGGGAGGCGTCCCACACGGGCTTGTTCTGCTCATCGCGGAGACGGAAGCGGCCGTGCGGGGAACTGATGGTCCTGGCGACGACGACGTTCTGGCCGTCGATCTCGGCCTGCACGCCCTCGACCTCGACCTGGTCGTTGAGACGGAGCATCACGTCCTGGCGGTCGATGAACCACGCGGGGCCGAGGTGGACCGTGGTTTCGCGGCCGTTCTCACCGATCGTGATGATGATCCCCTCCTGCATGCCCTGCATGGGCTCGATGCGGTCGATGCTGGTCACCGCGCCGCGGACGTTGGCCGGCTGGCCGCTTTGAACGAGGTTCTGGTACTCGCCGCGGGCGCTCCAGGCGTTGGGCTGGGCGCGGTCGCCGCGCATGCTCACAAGACCGAAGCGGCCGCTCTCCCCCCTCGGCTTGCCGATGTTGCTCTTGTTGATCTCCGGCGCGTTCTTGAGTTGGTCGGCGGTGAGGGCAATGGTGAAGTTGCGGTTGTCGCTGTTCCACTTGAGCGACTGCCAGGGCAGGGCGACGAGTTTGCCGCCGATGCCCAGCACGGCGCCGTGCGACACGAGGGCGTGGGTGATGCGCCCGCCGCGGACGTCGAGCACGAGGTCGTTGAGGGTGCCGATGCTCTCGCCGTCGGACCCGAGGATGTCGGCCCCCAGGGCCCACTCGGACGGGACCAGCATGACGCCGCTGGCGGCGGCCTCGGTGCGGCCGGGCTGGTGCTGCTGATGCCCCATCTGCTGCTGCTGATCACCCTGGCGGGGCTGCGTGGCCTGCTGGGCGCTGGCGGCGGCGCCGGCGATCAGGGCGAGCGTCAGGGCGGTCGGGGCGAGACGGTGAGCGTTCATCCGGGATCCTCCTTGGTGCTGTCGTTGGCGGTGTTGTCGGGCTGCGGGGCGGGCGCGCCCGCGTCGGGTGACGGCTGCTGCGGCGCCGGCGCGGCCGGCGCGATCCGCGCCGGGGCCGGGGCCGGAGCGCTCGCGGGCGTCGCCTGCCGCGACTGGCGGTCGCGCTCGGCGGCGAGGCCGCCGGGGGTGACCTCGATGGTCTCGGAGTCGCGGTCGGCTTCGTCGCCGCCGATCAGCAGGCGCGCGGTGACGGTGTAGACGCCGGCGCGGTCGAACTGCGCGGTGGCCGCGCGGCCGGTGCGGTCGGGCGTGAGGCGCCCGCCGGTGGAGATCCAGTCGATGGAGGCGTCGTCGGCGTCGTGGCCGCGCACACTGGCTTCGAGGCGCACGGAGCCGCCCTCGACGATGCGCGTCGCGTCCGCCGTGACGTTGACGGCGGGGATCGTCTCGCTTCCGCCGGAGGCGCCGCCTCCCCCACTCCCGCCGGAGCCGGCGCAGCCCGCGGCCGCCGCGAGGCAGGCGCAGCCGGCAACGGCGGCCTGGAGCGTGGGGCGGTGGCGGGTGCGGGCCACGGCGTCGTCCTCCCCCCGGCGCGGGTTCACGTCAGCGCCCGGGTGTTCACGAAGCCCTCGGCGATGCGCGTGAGGCGTTCGTCGGCCTGCTTCTCCTCCTCCAGCGACTCCTGGAGCAGCGCGGCGTCGTCGTAGCGGCGCAGGAGCCGCGCGTAGGTGCGGAGCGAGCCGTAGGCGGCGATCTCGTAGTGCTCGACTTTCTGTGCGGCGGTGATGAGCCCGGCGTCGAGGACCTCGTCGTCGGCGTCGGCCGCGAGCAGTTCGTCGGCCTCGGCGATCAGGCCCTCCATCGCCTCGCAGGCCTCGCCCAGGGGGCTCTGGCCGAGCGAATGGAAGATGGACTCGAGGCGCTCGACCTGATTCCTGGTGACGTCCACGTGCGTCCTCAGCGCGATCTCGAGTTCGTCGTTGGCGGCGGCGTCGGCCATCTTCGTCAGCGCGCGCAGGAGTTGCTGCTCGGCGTCGTAGATGGTCCTCAGGTCGCGTAGGTACAGGTCGGAGAGGTTGCTGAGTTTCATGCGGGTGTGCCCCTGGGTGTGCGGACTGGCGGCGCGTCGGCGTGCTGCCGCGCCAGCGCGAGCGGGCGGCGCCTCAGATCGCCCCGCCGCGGCGTGTGAAGCCGACGACCAGGGTGATCAGGAAGAGGACAAGGAACAGGAAGAAGAGGATCCGGGCGATCATGCCGGCCCCGGCGGCGATGCCGCCGAAGCCCAGCGCCGCGGCGATGAGGGCCACGATCAGGAATATCAGCGCCCAGTACAGCATCGCGCGTGTCCTCCGTCGGCGGTGGCGCACCCCGGCGGAGCGTCGCCCCCCGTTGATGGTCCCTCGCCCCGGCCCCTCGGCTTGCGCCCCGCCGCCACACAGCCGGGGCACGTAGAAAGACTTGGCAGGGGCCGTAAGACGGCGGTGAAACACCCATAAATGACGCCGGTCGGCGGGTGGAACCGGGGGCCCCTTCGCGCCCGGCTCACCCGGGCTTCACGGGGCCGTCATCGCGCCCGGCGACGCTGAGCGGTCGGCGCTCCGCCGCACGGTGCGGTGCGGGCGCTTGCCGCACCGCGCCCCGTCGGCCGGGCGGGTCGCCTTAACTCGGAGAGTGCCGCATGGAACGCTTCAGGCTGATCGTCCCCCGTGTGCTCATGAGCCTCGCCGCGTGCGCGCTGCTGGCCAGCGCCGCGTTGCAGACGGCGTGCAACACCGTCGAGGGGGCCGGGGAGGACGTCCAGGCGGTGGGCGAGGGGGTGTCCGAGGCGTCGCGCGACGTCCGTGACTGAGCGCTTGGCGGAAGCAGGACGCGTCGCCGGCGCCCGGCTCATGGACGCGGGTTCATGAGCGGGCGCCGGCGCACGCGGAAGGAGAGGAACCACGGCTCAATGCCGCGCGAAGCCGCGCGGGACATCGGGAAGGACCGACGATCGCTCGGGGGCGTATGCGCCGCAGGGGGGAGGATCGTCCGCGGGATCACGGCGGCCGGGCTCGGCGGCGCGGCCGGGCGTGTCCTGCTGCCACAGAGGGCGTGGCGGGAGAGGATGAGGCGCCGTCTCGATCTCGATCGTGTGGCCGTCGGGGTCGGTGATGGTGGTCGTCAGCGAGCCCTGGCGGAAGCGCAGTTCGCTGGTGGGGTGGCCGGCGAGCAGCGCAAGGAAGTAGAGATCCAGCAGGTCGTTGGTGGACTCCAGTTGCACGTGCACGCCGGAGAGACGCACGGGGACGGGGTCGGTGGTGAGTTTGAGCCCGAAGTGGCGGCGTCCGGGGACGGGCGAGACCAGAACGACGGTGGTGGGCGTGGCCGGGTGGTCGGCAGCGACTTCGAGACCGAAGAGGTCGCGGAAGAACGCGATGCTGACCTCGAGATCCCTGACCCGGAGGGCCACGGGATGAGACGAGGGTTCAGAGGGGGGGACCGTCACGGGGCGGCTCCTGCTCCTCTCCCGTGGCGAATGGTTTTCGATGCCGCTAAACAGCCCCTGAACGGCCGGTAAGATCGCCAACATCCAAGCGACCAAGCGCAGAGCCGGGGCTTTCCCGGGGAGCGGGGCGCGACGACCGGCCCTCAGCGCGGCGTCGGGACAGGCTCAACAATGTGGATCTGCGCGATGGAGCCGGCGTGGCCGGGGCGCGCCGGCGGTATGGCGAGCGGGAGACGGACCGTGAACTCGCACCCGCCCTCGGGCCGGTTGCGGACGCTGATGTGGCCGCCGTGCAGGTCCACGACGCCCTTGGCGATCGTGAGGCCCAGGCCGGTGCCGCGCCGGCCGGCGTCGGGGACGCTGGGGGCCTGCACGAACCGCTCGAAGACGCGGTCGAGGTACTCCTCCGGGATGCCCGGTCCCTGGTCGCGGACAGTCAGGATGACCTGCCCGTTGTGCACCTCGACGCCGACATCCACGCGGTCCTTCATGCGCGAGAACTGGACGGCGTTGCGGATGAGGTTGTCGATGACGACGCGGAGCAGTTCGGCGTCGCCGCGGACGAGGGCCTCGGGGTCGTCGGGGCCGGCGTCGTAGAGGTTCAGCCCGAGGGTGACGCCGTGCTGGTGAGCCAGGAGCGATGCGTGCTCGACGGCCTCCAGCGCGATGTCGTTGATCGGGACCATCGCGTCGGCGAGGAAGCGGCGGCCGTGCCCGAAGCGGGCGAGCATCAGGAAACTCTCGACCATGCGGCCCAGGCGGCGCATCTCGTCCTCGACGGAGAGGACGAAACTCTCGTAAGCCTCCTCGGTGGGGCGGTACTTGATGACCTGGGCCTCCGCGAGCAGCGCGGCGACGGGGGTCTTCAGTTCGTGCGAGACGTGCGAGATGAACCGCTCGTGGCTCTGGACGGCCTCGGCGATTCGGCGCAGCATCGCGTTGACCTCGGCGGCCATGCGGCCGATCTCGTCGTCCCCCTCGGGGAGGTCCACGCGCTCCTGGAGGCGGTTGGGGGAGACCTCGCGGACGGCGCCGGTGACGCGCTTGATGCGCGCCGCCACCGCGCCTGCGACGAGCCATCCGGCGATGCCGGCCCCCAGCGTGCCGGCGACCAGCGCGGCGGCGAGGGTGAGGGTCAGCAGGCTGTGCATGCGGTCGGCGGCCGCGAGGGAGGCGCCGATCTGGAGGTAGAAGGGCTCGTGGCCGCGCGGGGCGATGCGGTAGGTGGCGACGCGCAGCCGCCGCGCCCCCTCGCCCAGGTCGTAGCCGGAGGGGAGGAAGACAGTCTGGAAGGAAGCCTCGCCGGGGCGCAGCGCGAGGTTGGGGTTGAGAGGGAAGATCAGGTCCGCGATGCGCGGCGAGGTGGCCAGGACCTCGCCGGTGTGCGAACGGATCTGCACGAGAATGGGTCCGGTCCCCTCGGCCTCGGCGTCGATCTCCTCGCTGAGGCCCCAGATCTCGGCGGGCGGAGCGCCCATCGCCTCGAGGCGCTCGGGGAGCCCGGCGGCCTGCACGGCGATGGCGCGGTCCATCTGCTCGAGCATGTAGGGCTCGCGCAGGAGAGGGATGCCCAACAGGAGGGCCAGTTGGAGCAGGGCGGTCCACAGAACGAACGCTGCCGCAAGACGGAACTGGAGTGTGCGGAAGAAACGCGGCATGGAACGCGGCATCCCGGGACCACCCCGCCCCGGCGCCCTGGGTTTACGGCTTGTTCAGACTGAACATGTAACCGGTGCCGATGATCGTGTGGATCAGGGGCTTGTCGAATCCCTTGTCGATCTTGCGCCTGAGCATGGAGACGTAGACGTCGATGACGTTGGAGGAGGGGTCGAAGTTGAGGTCCCAGACGTGCTCGCCGATCTGGGTCCTCGTCAGGACGCGGTCGGCCTTGCGCATGAAGTACTCAAGGAGCGCGAACTCCTTGTTGGTCAGTTGGATCGTCTGGCCGCCGCGCTTGACGCAGCGCTTGGCGAGGTCGAGTTCGACGTCGCCGACGCGGAGGACGGCGGCCTCGGTCGCCTGGCCGCGGCGGAGCAGGGCGCGGACGCGGGCGATGAGTTCCTCGAACTCGAAGGGCTTGGCGAGGTAGTCGTCGGCGCCGGCGTTGAGGCCGGCGACCTTGTCGGAGGTGGCGCTGATGGCCGAGAGGATGAGGACGGGGGTCTTGACGCCCCGGCGGCGCAGGGCGCGGCAGATGTCCAGCCCGTCGCGGTCGGGGAGCATCAGGTCGAGGATCAGCACGTCGTACGGGCTGAGGACGGCGGCCTCCTCGCCCTCGAATCCCGTGTGAAACACGTCAACCGCGTAGCCCTGCTCTTTGAGGCCCTGAGCGATGGCCGCGGCCATTTTCGGGTTGTCCTCAATAACGAGGGTGCGCATGGTCGTTCCCTTGTCGTCAACAGGCTCCGGCTCGCTCTTCGGAGTCTGCCGCACGGCCTTCGTGGGCGCGGGAGGCATGACCTTGGGGACGGCCTTCTGAGTGATTCCGACACCTTCGCGGAGCGTGTACAGGTTTCCCATTGTATCCGGTCCTTGCATATCGGGTTTCTTACCGAACTTGGAAAGCGGGCTGCCCGCCCACGACGCAAGGCGGGCAGCCCGAACAAATCGCCCTTCGATTCAGCGGGCCCTCGCCGTGCCGGAGCGCCCGGCGGCTGAGGTCTCTTCGCCGGCTGCGCCGGTGGCTCCGTACGTGGCCCTGGTCCCCTCGCGCTCGGTCTCCTCTCGCTGGCCGGAGCGGATGCGCAGGTTGTTGGTGATCTCCTTCACGCCCCAGATGCTGTCCACAAGGTCTTCCAGGCGGTGTTTGGTGCGGCGGCTGTCGACCGTGCCCGAGAGGGTGACGTGCCCCTGGTCCACGCGCACGTCGAGGTCCTCCAGGTCGATGTCGGTGTTCTGGATCAGCCGGTCGATGATCTCTTCGCGGATGCGCTCGTCGGAGCGCTGGTAGCCCTTTGGCCCGCGGCGGGAGCGGATATCGCGCCCGGGCTGCTGCTGCGCGACCGCGCCCCAGCCGCCGCCCGACCAGCCGGAGGCTTGCGTGCTGCCGCCCCAACCGCTCATTGCTGAGCGTCCGGGCGCCTCGCCGCCCCAGCCTCCCCCGCCTCCCCATCCGCCCCACCCGCTCGGCGTGCCGCGCGGGCCGCCTGCGCCGGTGTACGTGCCGCCCATGCCGCCGTACTGGCCGCCGTAGCCCTGTGCGGGCGATCCGTACGACCCGTAGCCGTAACTGCTGGGGCCGTAGCCCGCGCCGTAGCCGACAGCGCCGTAGTTGCCTGCGCCAGCGGTGCCGGCGCCCGGACCGCCGTAACCGGCGCCCATGCCGCCGTACTGGCCGTAGCCGCTTCCCCCACCGCTCCAGCCGCCACCGCTGTAGCCGGGCTGGCCGTAGTACTGCCCCTGACCGAAGCCGCCGTAGCCGTAGCCGGTCTGGCCCGCGCCGCCGTACCCGCCGCCACCCATTCCTGCGGTGCCGGCACCGGGGGAGTAGGCCCCGTAGCCGGTGGAGCCGTACCCGCCCTGCTGGCCGTACTGGCCCTGGCCGCCGAAGCCCTGCCCGTAGGAGGACTGGCCCATCTGCCCGTACTGGCTGCCGCCGCCGTAGGACTGGCCGTAGCCGCTCTGCGACTGGGACCAGCTCGGGCCGTAGCCGCTCTGTCCTCCCCAGCCGCCGCCGGAGTACGACCCGCCGGTGTGCTCACCCCCCCACCCGCCGGATGATCCCCACCCCTGGCCGTACTGGCTCCCGCCCCCGTACTGCCCCTGCGAGCCCTGGAACCCGCGGCCGTACCCCTGCCCGTACACGCCGGAGGAGCCTCCCTCGGCGCCTTCGTACTGGGAAGACTGGCCGTAGCGCTGGTCGCCTTCCTGCCCGCCGCGCCGGAATCCGTTCCGATCGTCCTGACGCATAGACCGCTCCTTGAACCATGCGTGTGTGCTTCGCTGGGCGGGAAAGCGGGTGCACGCGACCCGGAACCGTCCCCCGCCCCGAGCCGCCCGGACCACGCCGCGAGCCGCCGGCTGAAGCGGATGAAGTCTCTTCAAAGGGACTGAGCGGTTCGTGAACGTGATGTGAAAGAACGTTCATTTCTCACCGGGCGCGACCGGGCGCTTGTGCGGGTTTTCCCTGGTGACGGCTCGGGACAACCGCGGCAGACCGGGGGCCCTGATCGGGATTTCACCGGTCCCTCAGCGCATCCTCAGCGCGGCCACGCAGCATCCGTAACCGCGCCAGTGCGGGCATGAGAGGAGTTCGCGATGGACCAGGCGGACCGCAACATCGACCGGGGCGACCCGGATGAGATGAAGCACCCGGAGCCTCCCGAGGGGCAGGACCCGGCGGCGGACGCGGCCGGCTCGCGCCGCGCGGGGACGGGGCTTGGCGCCGGCGTGGGAGCCGCGGCCGGAGCGTCGATCGGGGCCGCGGCGGGGCCGGTCGGGGCGGCCGCGGGGGCCGCGGTGGGCGCCCTTGGCGGGGCGCTCTTCGGGCGTGCCGTCGCGGGGACGATCGACCCGACCGCCGAGGACGAGTACTGGAGCACGCACTACGCGGAGCGGCCGTACGTCGAGGTAGGAACGGAGTACGACCTGTACCGCCCGGCGTACTGCTACGGGTGGGAGAGTTACGCGCGGTACGGGTCGCAGTTCCGCACGTTCGACGAGGTGGACGCCACGCTGGCGCGCGAGTGGGAAGAGCGCGTGAAGGGACCGGGCGGATGGCCGTGGTCGCGTGCGCGGAGTGCCGCGCGTGACGCGTGGGAGCGTCTGGCGTCGCGGGCGGCGACGCCGGGCCGCGATGCGGGGAGCCGCGAAGGCGAGAGGACTACGAGCCCGGAGTAGTGCCGGAAGACGCCGGGGGCGACTGCGGCGATGGGACCTCCTGGCCGCCCTTGGGAACGACGACATCCAGCGACTCGGGCTTGGAAGGAAGCGTCGCGACCTCGAGCCAGAACTCCTTGAAGCGCCGGATCGCTTCCACAAATTCGTTCGGGCTCGAAGGCTTGACCATGTAACTGTTGGCGCCGGCGAGGTAGCAGTGCTCGATCTCGCGGGCGTTGGAGGAAGTCGAGAGAACGATCACGGGGATCGCCCGCAGCGCGGGGTCCTCGCGGATCGCCTTGAGGATGCGGAGGCCGTCGGTGCCGGGGAGGTTGAGGTCGAGGATCAGGATGCCGGGGTGATCCTCCGCGCCGTGCTTGAAGAAGCGGCCGCGCTGCTTGAGGAAGTCAAAGGCGTCCTCGCCGTAGGAGAAGCGGTAGACGGGGTGAGAGATCCCGGCCTTGGCGAAGGCTCGGACGAGTGCTTCGTAGTCTTCCGGGCTGTCCTCAACGATGACGACCGGCCGTTTCTGGTGATGCATGCTCCTCCCTTCCCAACGTGAACCAGAACGTCGTGCCCTCGCGCTCCACGGATTCCACCCAGATGCGTCCGCGGTGCCGCTCGATGATGCGCTTGACGAAGGCTAGGCCGGAGCCGGTGCCGCCACCGTAGTCGTCCCGGCCGTGGAGACGCTTGAAGATTCCGAACACCGTCCCATAGTGGTGAGTAGGGATGCCGATCCCGTTGTCGCGCACGTAGAGGATCGCGCCGCCGGGCGTCGGGGGGATGGTGGGGGTGCCGGGGACGCCGGCGGCGGCGGTCGGAACGGCCGGTGCGCCCGGCGCGGGGTACGCGTGCTGGGCGCCCGGCGCCTCGCCCGGAACCCACGAAATCTCGACCCATGGGTTCGGTTTGTCGTTGTACTTGATCGCGTTGGTGAGCAGGTTGCGGTAGACCTCGGCGACGCGGATGCGGTCGCACCGGACGACCGGAAGGGGCTTGGGCAGACGTACGTCCACGCCTCGTTCGGTCAGCGACGGGATGAGCGACTCGAGCACCTCGAGGACCACCTGGTTCAGATCCGTGTCCGCGACGGCCAGTTGCGTGCGGCCGACCTGCGAGTAGTAGAGCAACGAACTGATGAGGTCGTCCATCCGCTTGCACAGGCGGTCGATGGTGCGCAGTTTGCGCTTGCCCTCGTCGTCGAGCAAGTGGTCGTAGTCCTCCAGCAGGAACGAGGAGTAGTTGCGGATGCCGCGGAGCGGCTCCTTGAGGTCATGGCTCGCGATGTGGGCGAAGTCCTCAAGTTCGCGGTTGGAACGGTTCAGTTCATTAACGATTTCGCCGAGGCGCTCCTGGACGCGCTTGGTCTCGTCGATGTCGGTCGAGGTGCCGTACCAGCGCAGCGGGCGGCCGCCGGGACCGGGGACGGGCGCAGCGCGGTCGAGGTACCAGCGGTACGTGCCCGTGGGCCGGTCGAGGAAGCGGTACTCGGCCTGGTACGGCCCGCCCGTGCGGACGGCGGTGGCCCACGCCTCGGTGACCAGGGCGCGATCATCCGGGTGCACCTGCCGCAGCCAGGCCTCGCGCCGGTCGAAAGCCGGGTCGCCTTCGTCGGCGATGCGCTCGTGCCAGCGGCGGTTGCCGTAGTACACGCGGCCGTTGGCGTCGGCGGCCCAGACGATCTGCGGCATGGCGTCGGCGAGTTCGCGGAAGCGAGCCTCGCCGCGGCGCGCGGCCTCCTCGGCCTCCTTGAGGTGCGTGACGTCGAGGTTGATGCCGACGATGCGCAGCGGCTCGCCCGTGACCTGGTCGTAGACGATCGAGCACTTGGCCTCGACCCAGCGGCCGCCGCCGTCGGCGCCGCCGCCGTCGATGGCGCGGAAGAAGAAGCCGACCTCGGGGCGGCGCTCGGCGATCGCGGCGTCCACGGCGGCGCGGACGGTGGTGACGTCTTCGGGCGGGACGCGCGCGACCCAGGCGTCGTACGTCTCCTCGAAGGTGCCGGGCGCCAGGCCGAAGAGGCGCTCCATGCCGCTGGTCCACTTGACCCGGTTGGTCTTGAGATCCCACTCGAAGACGCCGAAGCCGCCCCCCCACTGCGCGACCTCCAGCCGCTCCTGAAGGGCGCGAAGTTCGCCCTCGGCCTCGCGGGCCTCGGTGATGTCGAGCACGACGCCGGTCATGCGGATGGCGCGGCCGGCGCTGTCGCGGAAGGTCTGGCCCCGCGAGACGATGCGGCGCTCCGCGCCGTCGGGACGGATGATGCGGTACTCGGTGTCGATGTCCGCCCCGTGCTCGATCGACATGAGCGAATCGGACTCCACGCGGGCCCGGTCGTCGGGATGGATCAGGTTGAGGAAGCGCTCATACGTCACGGTCTCCGTGGCGTCGAGGCCGAACATGCGCTTGCACGTGTCGGTCCACATCAGTTCGCGCGTGGCCAGATCCCACGACCACATGCCCACGTTCGCGGCCGCGGCGGCCAGGCGCAGGCGGGCCTCGCTCTCGCGCAGACTCTCCTCCAGCCGCTTCTGCTCGTCGATGTCGGTGCCGGTACCGAACCAGCGGACGACGCGGCCGTCGCTCCCGCGCACCGGGTACGCGCGGGCGAGGTACCAGCGGTACATGCCGTCGGCACGGCGGAGCCGCACCGTCACCTGCAGGGGCTGGCCGGTGCGGACGGACTCGGCCCAGGCGGCGGCGGCGGGGCCGGCGTCGTCCGGGTGGACCACCGGCGCGCCGAAACACGGATCCGAGGGGGACGGCTTCAGGCCGGTGTACTCCTCCCAGCGATGGTTGTAGTAGTCGAGCGTGCCGTCGGCGTGGCTGGTCCAGACGATCTGCGGGAGCGACTCGGCCAGGGCGCGGAAGTGCTCCTCGCTACGGCGCAGCGTCAGTTCGGCCTGCTTGGCGTCGGTGATGTCCACGCACGAGCCGATGAAGCCGGCAAAGCGTCCATCGGGGCCGAAGCGCGGGATGCCCGTGTCAAGGACCCAGCGGTACTCGCCGTCGTAGCGGCGGAGGCGGAACTCGGTCTTGAACGGGCGGCGGGCGGCGAAGGCCTCGGCGCACACGGCCAGCGCCTGTGTGTCGTCGGGGTGCACCAGCGACATCCATCCCGTGCCGAGTTGCTCTTCCAGCGGGCGCCCGGTGAAGTCCAGCCACGTCTTGTTGAAGTAGATCCCGGCCTTGTCGGCGCCGGACATCCAGATGAGCACCGGCGCGCCGTCGGCCATCGTGCGGAAGTGCTCCTCGCTCCGCCGCAGGGCGTCCTCGGTGTCGCGCCGCTCGGTAATGTCCACGCATGCGGCGACGAAGCCCTCGAACGCCCCGGAGGGCCCGGCGCGCGGAACGCCCTGCACCTCGACCCAGCGGTAGGCGCCGTCGATGCGCTGGAGGCGCAGTTCGACGACGAACGCCTCCCGCCGCTCGATGGCGCCGCGGTAGACGGAGCGGCCCAGGTCGGCGTCGTCGGGGTGGACGCAGTCGAGCCAGCAGCCTCCGCTGACGCCGGTGAACTCGCGCCACGCGCGGTTGAAGTACGCGCAGGTGCCGTCGCGGTCGGCGACCCACATGAGGACCGGCGCGGCGTCGGCGATGAGGCGGAAGCGCTCCTCGCTCTCGCGCAGACCCAGAAGGGCGCGGGCTCGCTCGACAATCGGCCAGGCCCGGCGGGCGACCTCTTCGATCAGTTCTTCCTCCGCCTCGGTCCACACGCGGGGCTCGGGCTGGTACGCCGCGACGATGGATGCCAGACGTCCGCCGAGAACAACGCCGGCGCACAGGCTGGCGCCCAGGCGCAGCGCCTCGAACGCGGCGGCCGCGGGGGCGGTGCGAGGGTCGGTGCGCGCATCGTCGAGCACGAGCACGCCGCCGCGGCGCAGCGCGGCCGCCGCGCCCTCACCGAACTCGTCGAGGCGGAAGACCGAGCGGTCAACGGGCGGCACGCCGTAACCCTCGCCGCGGGTGACGATCCCGGTGGCATCGTCCACCTCGCAGAACACGACGCGGGGGACATTCAGCCGTTCGGCCAGGGCCGCCGCGGCAACGCGCTGCACCTCCGCGGGGTCGGAGATCTCGCGCAGGCGGTCGGACAGTTCGCCCAGGAACCGCCGGCGCTCCTCCGCGGCGATGCGTGCGGAGACGTCGCGCACCGCCACGTGCAGCGCCGACGTCGCACCCCAGGGCATCGGCGTGACGACCAGTTCCGTGCACAAGCCCGGCCCGGCGCCGGTCCGCCACCGGCACTCGGTCGGCGGCTGCCGGCGCGACGTGCGCGCGGCCCGCTGGAGGGCGTTGGCGACCGCGGCGCGGTCGGGGTCGGCGATGAAATCCAGCAGGGAGCGGTCGGTGGCATCCCGCGCATCGGCAGCCCCCATGAGGCGCAAGGCCGCGACGTTGGCCCACAGCACGCGGGCGTCGGGCGTCACGGCCAGCAGGCCGTCGGGGCTCGTCTCCAGCAACCGACGGGCACGTTCATGGCCGTCGCGCAGGGCCCGCTCCTGGCGCGCGGCCTCGGCGAGGTGATCCCGCAGTTCGTACTGCCGCCGGCGGGCCCGCAGCGCCACCTGCGCCGCGGCGACCAGGGTCCCCGGCCGCACCGGGCGCTCCAGAAGCGTCGCCGCCCCGGCGGGCTCCAGCGCCGCCAGCACGTCCCAGCCGGACTCGGGGGAGCCCAGCACGATCACGGGCAGGTCGCTCCACCGGGGCTGGGCGGCCAGAACGTCCCGCAGGCGGACGAGGGACTCGCCCGAAAGGGCCTCCTCCGGAACGATCACCGCCGCCGCCCCCTGCGCGATAGCCTCGCAGAGGGTCTCGACGTCGTCGCACACATATGGGTCAAGCCCGGCGTCGGTCAGCGCGCCCCGCGCGGCATCGTCGCCCAGAAGCAGGACTCGCTCGTGCAGGGTGCCGTGCGTGGATGCGGGGGTCACGATCATGCTGCCGACCCCGGCCCGCGACGGGTGTTCACTCTCCCCTTCTGGACCGGCACGACCCGCCTCACTGGCGCGCTCCCGGCCCCCCGCCCCGCCCGTCGCGGCGACTGCATGATACCTCCCGGCCTGCGGCTCCGTCCGGCCGCGGGGCCGGACGCCCGGCCGCCCGGCCCGACCCGGGGAAAACCCACGCACCGCCGCCCGGTCACCCCGGCTGCGGCCGCAGGCCGCAGACGGCGGCGTGACGCCCCGTTCCTATACGCACAAAAATGAGAGTTCGCTGATAAAGCGCGATTCATCGCACAAGCCCGATCGGCCGGCTACAACATTACCGTCTTGACCGGGCGCGCGCCGCGCCCACCACACGGTATCGTCACTCGCACGGAGCGGCGGATGCGGATCGCCTCGGAATCGGTGCTCCCCGGGCGGCAGTTCATCGACCGACCGCACCGGGTCGCGCTCGGGCTCGCGTCCGACCATCGCGCCCGCGAGCAAGACGCCGCGCCGGCGCCGGTCGTGTCGATCGTCGTGCCGATCCTCAACGAGCAGGAAAGCGTCGGCCCGCTCTACGCCGAAGTGCGCGAGGTCATGGAAACCTCCGGGTACCCGTGGGAACTGGTCGTCGTGGACGACGGCAGCACCGACGCGAGCGTGCGCCGCCTCCGCGCCGCCAGCGCGGGGGATCCGCGGGTGACGATCATCGAGTTCTCACGCCAGTTCGGCCAGACCGCGGCCCTGGCCGCGGGGTTCCGCTTCTCGCGGGGGCGCTACGTCGTCCCGATCGACGCCGACCTCCAGAACGACCCACGCGACATCCCGCGGCTGATCGAGGCCCTCACCCGGGGGGACGGCGCCGACGGCGGCGAGGGGTACGACGTCGTCAGCGGGTGGCGGCGGACGCGCCGCGACGCCCTGCTCTCCCGGCGGTTCCCCTCGGTGCTGGCCAACCGGCTCATCGCCCGCCTGACCTGGACCCCCATCCACGACTTCGGGTGCACGCTCAAGGCGTACCGGCGCGAGGTGCTCGACGGGCTGGAACTCTACGGGGAAATGCACCGGTTCCTGCCGGCGCTGTGCCGCTGGCGGGGGGCGAGGGTCGGGGAGATCGTCGTGAACCACCGCCCGCGCCTGTACGGGCGGAGCAAGTACAACCTCCGCCGCACCGGCAAGGTGCTGCTGGACCTGATCACCGTGAAGTTCCTGGGGGACTACGCGGCCAAACCCCTGTATTTCTTCGGCAAACTCTCCGCGCTGATGATGCTCGGGGCCGCGGCGGCCCTGGCGGTCGCGGTCGCGCAGAAGTTCGGGTACCTCGTGGCCGGCGGGGAACCCCTGCGGCTGAACCGCAACGTGCTCGTGCTGCTGGCGATGATGCTCGCGCTCATGAGCATCATGTTCATCACATTCGGCGTGCTCGCCGAACTGCTCGTGCGCATCTATTACGAGAGCCAGGGGAAGACGCCGTACGTCGTGCGCCGGATCCGGCGCGCGGTCCCCGCGGACGACGCCCCCAGCGCTGCCGACGCCGACGGCTGTGCTCCGCCGCGGCTTGCGGAAGCGGACCCGGGCTAGCCGCGGGGAGGGACAACGCAAGAGCGCGGCTGCCCGGCCGCGCGAGGGACGCGCCGGGGGGGACGAGCGCAACTCCCGCCGCGCGGAGCGTGATCTGCGCGGCGGAGGGAGGAACACCGACGTGCCGTCGCCGATCGCGCACTGCTCGCTGGCCCTGGCCCTGTGGCCACCGCTGCGGCGCCGGCTTGGGCCGGTTGCGCCGTGGCGGCGCGGGGTGCTGATGCTCGGCCTGCTGGCGGCGCTGGTGGCGCCGGATCTGGACATCCTCGCCGATCCGCTGCTGGGCCGCGCGTGGTTCGAGAGCCACGGCGGGGCGCTGCACAGCCTCGCGGCGGGCGTGATCTTCGGCGTCGTCTTCGCGCTGGCGTGCCGGCTGATCGTGCCGCTGCGTCTGCGCGACCTGTGGCTGGCGGGGACCGCGGCGTACTGCTCGCACGTCGTGCTCGACGCGTGCACGCGTGGGCGGGGGGTGGCGCTGCTGTGGCCGCTGTGGCCCGAGCGCATCGCGCTCCCCGTGCCGCTGTTCATCGGCGTCCATCACGGACCGGATGAACTCGGCAGGTGGGATCTGCACGCGGCGATGGTGGCGTCGGAACTGGCGTTCGCGGCACTCGTGTGGCTCGCCGTCCGTTGGATGCGGCGGCGGGCGGAGTCGCGGGACGACATCGCCCACACGCACGCCCACGCGGCGGTGGAGGGAGCATGACGATGCCCGCCCGCGCCCATCACGCCATGCAACCTGCGCTCGCGGACGAGCCGGCGCGGGCGGCCCTCTGGCGGGCCGCGGCGGAAGCCGTCGCGCCGGCCCAGGTCGCGACGGCGACCGTGCTGATCGACACGCACGGGCACTACTACCCATGCTTCGACGCCGCGAGATTCCTCGACGCCGCCGCACGGAACTTCGAACGCCACGCCCGCCGCGCCGGCGCGGCGGGCGGGCCACCGGGACACCTCGTGATCGCCGCCACCCGGGACTTCGACGGCCTCGGCGCGCTGCGCCGCGAGGCGGACCACGGGAACGCGGGACAGTGGCGACTCGAGCCGCTGCGCGAGCCGGAGTGCCTGCTCGGCATCCACGCCGGTTCGCCGCGGCTGCTGCTCATCGCGGGTCATCAGGCCGCGACCGCGGAAGGACTCGAGGTGCTCGCGATCGGGACCGCGGCCGCCGTGCCCGATGGCCTCTCCCTGCACACAACCGTGCGTCTGGCCCGCCAGGTTGCGCCCATCGTCGTGATCCCCTACGGACTCGGCAAATGGTGGCGGAAGCGCGGGGGGCTGCTGCGGGAGTACCTCCCGCTGGCCGGCGCGGGCCTGTGCCTGGGAGACAGCGCGTGCCGGCCGGCGGCGGCGCCCGCGCCGGCGCTGCTCCGCCGCGCCCGCGCACTCCGGGTGCCGGTGCTCGCGGGAACCGACCCGCTCCCGATCCGGCGCGACGCGGCCATCGCGGGGTCCTACGGCCTCACGCTGCGGTGCCCCTACGACCCGAGTCGCCCGCTGGCGAGCCTCACGCCGGCACTGCTCACAGCCGGCGGGAACGCGACAACTTTCGGACGCCGGCGCGGCCCGCTCGCCGCGCTTGCCTCGCAGGCGTTGCTGCGCCTCTCGCCACGCGCGGGCGCCGGGGAGGGCGGCGCGTGAGCCACGGGGCGATCCATCGCGACGTCCACGGAGCCGCGCGGCGTTCGCACGACCTCATCGTCATTGGCGGCGGGATCTACGGTGCGTGCGTGGCCCTCGACGCGGCACGCCGCGGCCGGCGCCCGCTGCTGCTGGAGCAGGCGGACTTCGGCGGCGGCGTCAGCCGCGCGAGCCTGCGGATCATCCACGGCGGGCTGCGGTACCTGCAATCGCTCGACCTGCGGCGCTCGCGCGAATCGGCGCGGGAGCAGCGGTGGTTCCTCGCGGCCTTCCCGGACCTGGCGCGGCCGCTGGCGTGCATCATGCCGCTGGATGGACGCGGGCTGCGACGGCCGTGGGCATTCCGCTCGGCGCTGGCGCTCGCACGGGCCCTCGGCCAACGGCCCTGCGCCGACGACCGCGCGCCGGTCCCCGCACCGGGCGTGCTTGCGCCGGAGGAAGCGTCGCGGTGGCTGGGCGCCCTGGACCTCCGCTCGTTAAGTCCCGCGGGCGTGTGGCATGACGCGGTGATGACCTGCCCGGAGCGCGTGCTGATCGAAATCATCCGCTGGGCATGCGCGTGCGGGACCGAGGCGCTGAACTACGTCGAGGTCACCGATCTGCTCACCGGCCCCGGCGGCGCCGTCGCGGGCGTGCGGGCGCAGGACGTGGTGGCGGGGGACGTGGAGGAGTTCCGCGCGCCGGTGGTGATCAACTGCGCTGGACCGTCGTGCGCTGCGCTGGCAAACCGGCTGGACCGCACCGGCCCTGACCGCGGCGATCTCTTTGCGCCCTCGCTCGCCTTCAACCTGTTGCTGGATGTGCCGCCGCCGTGCAACGCGGCCGTCGCGGTTCGCCGCGATGCGCCGGGCTCACGGACGTACTTCCTCGTCCCGTGCGCCGGACGTGTGCTGGCGGGAACGTTCCACGATGCGTGCGCCGCGGACTGCGCCGACCCGCGGCCGACCGAGGCGCAGATCGCGCGGTTCATCGCCGACCTCCGCGCCGCCGCCCCCGGCTTAGGCGCCTCGCGCGACTGTGTGCTCGCCGTCCTCAGCGGCCTGCTCCCGGCGCACCCGCCGGGGACGGCGCGACAGGCCGAGCGGCCGCGGATCGTCCATCACGCGGACCTTGGCGGTCCGCGCGACCTGTGGAGCGTCTCCGGCGTGAAATACACGACCGCGCGCGCTGTCGCGGAACGTGTCGTCTCCGCCGCGCTGCCCGCGCCGCGGCACGAGCGCCGCCCGCCCGCAGACACGCAACGCCCCGCCACCGACACCTGGCCGGGGCTCCTCGACCCACGCGGGCCCGACAACGGGCCGGAGGCCGCCGCGCACATCCGCCGCATCGCCGCCACGGAATCGGTCGTCCATCTCGACGATCTCGTCCTCCGCCGCACGGCCTGGGGCCTCGTGCCCGCCGACGCCCTCGCGGCTGGCCGCACCGCCGCGGCAATGCTGGGATGGGACCGGGAGCGATGCGAGCGGGAACTGCGCCGCCTGGCCCGCGCCGTCGGCCTCCCCAGCACGGCCGCAACCGCTCAAGGCCCCGCACCCACGCCCACCGCTCGCGCTGTCGCCGCGGCAAGCGGCGTTGGCGCGCCGCCCTTCCCACAAGGAGGAACACCATGAACGTGCTCTTCCTCGCCCCCCAGCCGTACTTTGTTCCCCGCGGCACACCGATCGCCGTGCGCGCCGCCGCCCGCGCCGTCGTCTCGCTGGGCCACCGGGTCGAGATCCTCGCGTACCACGCCGGCGAGGACGTGCGCGACAGCGGCGTGCGCATCCGCCGCATCCAGCGCCCGCCCGGCGTTCACAGCGTGCCCATCGGCCCATCCTGGCGCAAGGCCGTCTGCGACGTTCGGATGCTCCGCGCCGCACTGCGCCTCGCGGCCACCGGCAGTTACGAACTCATCCACGCCGTCGAGGAGGCCGCGTTTATCGCGATGCTCATCAAGCGCCGCCTGGGCATCCCCTTCGTCTACGACATGGACTCGCTCATGTGCGAGCAGATCCGGGACAAGAACCCGCTGCTCCTCCCGGCGGCCGCGGCGTTCGCGGCGATGGAGCGCCGCGCCGTGCGATCGGCGCTGGGCGTGCTGGCCGTCTGCCCCGCGCTGGTGGACGACGTGCGCCGAATGCACCCGACCGCCGACATCGCCCTCCTCCCCGACATGCCCCTGAATACGGGCGACGAGGAGCCCGACGCGGAGATCGCCGCAATCGACGGGCCGCGCATCGTGTACGTCGGCAACCTCGAGCCCTACCAGGGCCTCCCCCTGCTGCTTGATGCGTTCACGCGGGTCGCGCCGGACTTTGCGCGGGCGACACTCATCGTCGTGGGCGGGGGCAAGCCGGGGGCCGAAGCCCGCCTGCTCCGCCGCATCCCCGCGGCGCTGTGGCGCCAGGGGCGCGTGCGCATGCTCGGCCCGCGCCCGCTGGAGCGCCTCGGCAACATCCTCGCCGCGGCGGACATCCTCGTCTCTCCGCGCTGCGCCGGCCGCAACACACCCATGAAACTCTACTCGTACCTCCAGTCCGGCCGTCCGGTGCTCGCGACGCGCCTGCCGACGCACACGCAGGTCCTCACCGACGACACCGCGCTGCTCGTGGCGCCCAACGCCTCCGCCATGGCCGACGGCCTGCGCCGGCTGCTCGCCGCGCCCGAACTGCGCCGCCGCCTCGGCGACGCCGGGCGCGCCCTGGCCCGGCGCGAATACGGCCCCGAGGCCTTCCGCCGGCGCATCGCCGAGTTCTACGGCCGCGTCGGCCAGCGCGTGGAGCGGCGCTGCTGGGGCGCGGCGCGCCCCGTCGCCGAACTGCTCGCACCCCGCATCCGGAGGACCTCATGACCACGCTCGTCGCCGGCGCCACCGGCTTCCTCGGCGGCCACCTCACCCGCGCGCTGGTCCAGCGCGGCCGGCGCGTCCGCGCCCTGGTGCGCCCCAGCAGCCGCGTCGCCCCGCTCATCGCCCAGAACGTCGAGATCGTCACCGGCTTCATCGAGAACCGGGCCGACGTCCTCCGCGCCGCGGAGGGAGTCGAGACCATCTACAACGCCGCCGGCGCGTTCCGCACCTTCGCCCAGCCCGACAGTTACTTCTTCGGCGTCAACGCCCGCGGCGTGGAGAACATCCTCGAGGCCGCGCGGCAGCACGGCGTCGCCCGCACCATCCACACCAGCACCATCGGCGTCCACGGCGACGTCCCGCAGATCCCCTGCACCGAGGACTCCCCCCTCAACCCCGGCGACGCCTACCAGCGCTCCAAGGCCGAGGGCGACATCCGCGCCCGCGAGGCCTTCCGGCGCGCCGATCCCCCCGGCGTCGTCGTCCGACCCGCGTCGATGTACGGCCCCGGCGACCTGCGCTTTCTCAAACTCTTCCGCAGCGTCCAGCGCGGCACATTCTGCCTCTTCGGCGACGGCCGCACGCTCTTTCACGGGATCTACATCGACGATCTCGTGGACGCCATGCTCCTCTGCGGCGAGCACCCCGAGGCCGTCCGCTCCGAGGTGTTCATCCTCGCCGGCCCGCGCTGGGTGACGCTCAGCGAACTGGTCACGCTGGTCGCCCAGGCTGTCGGCGCGCCCCCGCCGCGCTGGCGACTGCCCATCGGCCCGCTGCTGGCCGCCAGCCGCGCCTGCGAACTGCTCTGCCGCCCACTTGGGATCGAACCCCCGCTTCACCCGCGCCGCGCCCACTTCTTCATCAACAACCGCGCCTTCAGCACCGACAAGGCCCGTCGCATCCTCGGCTTTGTGCCGCGCGTGGACATGCCCGAGGGGATCGCCCGCACCGCGCTGTGGTACGTGCGCCAGGGCCTCATCCGCCCCACCGACGCCCCCGAGCGCATGCTCGCCGAACTGGAAAGGAGGGACCATGGTCCGGCAGACGCCGCCGCCCCGCAGGCCGCGCCGAGTGCTGCATAAGGAGCCGGTCATCGGCTCCCTCGCCTCCCGCGACCGCTCGGCGCTGGCGAAGTACCAGGACTTCTTCATCGGCCGCCGCGGCGTGCTCCCGCTGCTGCGCCACGAACTGACCATCGCCCTGGCCGCCAACATGCCCGGCGCGCCGGGCTTCCTCCTGCGCTCGCGCCTCTACCGCGGCATCTTCCGCCGCCTGGGCCGCGGCGTGCAGTTCGGCCGCGGCATCGCCCTGCGCCACCCGCTCTCGATCTCCATCGGCGACCGCACCGCCATCGACGACGACTGCCTCCTCGACGCCCGCGGCGGCGGCGACGAGGGCATCATCATCGGCGACGACTGCCTCATCGCCCGCGGCAGCATCGTCCAGTGCAAGACCGGCTCCATCGCCATCGGCGACGGCTGCTCCATCGGCTCCCACTGCATCCTCTCCTCCGCCGGCGGCATCCGCCTGGGCAACCACGTGCTGGTCGCCGGCCGCTGCTACATCGGCGGCGGCCGCTACCGCACGGACCTGTGCGGCACGCCGATCATGCACCAGGAACTCTACTCCCAGGGCCCCGTCGTCATCGGCGACGACGTCTGGCTCGGCGCCGGGGTCATCGTCCTCGACGGCGTCCGCATCGGCGGCGGCAGCGTGATCGGCGCCGGAGCCGTCGTGCGCAAGGACGTGCCGGAGAACACCATCCTCATCCCTCAAACGGAGATGACCACCCGCCCCCGCGGCCTCCCATCCGACGCGGCCGACGACCGCCGCCTCACCGCCCACGCCGCGCCCCCCGCTCCCTGCGAGGAACCCGCATGATCGCCCTCCAGCCCGCCGCCACCGACACCCGCCCGCCCGCGCCGGATCGGCGCGCGGCCCGCGCCAGCGCGACCCTGCCCGTTCGCGTCATGATCGTCATCGATCACCTCGGCTTCGCCGGCGGCGTGATCCACGGCCCCGGTCGTCTGCTGCTGGAGCAGTTGCCGCGCTTCGATCGCTCGCTGGTAGACCCGCTTCTGTGCGTCCTTCGCCCGCACCACCCGATGGCGGCCCGCTTCGAGGCCATCGGCTTCCCGCCGGTCTTCCTCGGCCGGTCCAAGTGGGATCCGCGGGCGCTGGCCGACCTGGTCCGCCTCGTCCGGCGCGCCCGCAGCGACGTGCTGCACCTCATGGGCGAGAAGGCGATGATCCTCGGCCGCCTCGCCGCGCGTGCCGCCGGCTGCCGCGCCATCATCCACCTGCGCGACACCAAGAGCCCGACACCCACCGTGCGCTTCCTCGCGCGCCGCCTCGCGCCATGGACCGACCTAGCCCTCGGCTGCGCCGGCCCCGTCACCGACCTGGCCGTGCGCGACTGGGCCATCCCGCCCCATAAGGCCCGCACACTCCTCAACGGGATCGACGTGGACCGCTTCGCCAATCCCGCCCCGGATGCGCGGGCCCGCGTCCGGGCCGAACTGCGGATCCCCGAGAGCGCCCCGGTCGTCGCCGTCGTCGGACGCATGGCGCCGGAGAAGGGGCACGACATCCTCATCCGCTCGATGCCCTCGCTGCGCCTGCGCTGCCCCGACGCGGTGCTCCTGATCGCCGGCGACGGCCCGACGCGCAGCGCCTGCGAAAGCCTCGCCCGCGCCCTGGCACTGGAGGGCTCCGTGCGTTTCGCGGGCCAGCGCGCCGACATCCCCGACATCCTCGCCGCCGCCGACGCCGTCGCGCTCCCGTCGCGCTGGGGCGAGGGGCTGCCGGGGGTGGTGATCGAAGCGATCGCCGCGGGAAAGCCCGTCGCGGCGTTCCCCGTCGCGGGAACGGTGGACGTCGTCGTGCACGAGCGCACCGGCCTCATCGTCCCGCAGGACGACGGCCCCGCGATGGCCGCGGCGCTGGCTCGCCTGCTCACCGATACCGACCTGCGCAGCCGCATGGCCGCTGCCTGCCGCGAGCACGCGCGGACCTTCCACATCGAGGAGAACGTGCGCCGGCTGGAGCGCATCTACCTGGAGGTCGCCGGGGTCGCCGCCCCCGACGCCGCAAGCGGAGACGACGATGACCGACGCCGCGCCCACGGCTGAAGCGCCCGATCCACAGCGCGCCCACCCACGCCGGGGATGGGGCAGATTGGGGAAAGCGGGGTGGCTCCGCGTCGTCGTCACCGCGGCGCTGCTGGGCCTCCTCGCCGCCACGCTCGACCTTCGCGCCCTGGGCCACACGCTCCTGGGTGCCCGCCCCGGCCCGGTCGTGCTGCTCCTGGCGCTCATGCTCGGCCAGCGCCTCTTCGCCGCGCTGCGCTGGTGGCTGCTGCTGAAACTCAACCGCCCCGGCCTGGCCCTCGGGCCGGTCGTGCGCGTCCTCTTCGCCAGCGACTTCGCCGGCCAGTTCCTCCCCGGCACGCTGGGGGTCGAGGTCTTCCGCCTCGTCGGGGGAACGCGTCTGGTCGGCGCGCCGGCCGCGATCTCGTCGCTGATCGTGGACCGGCTCCTCTCCACCGTCGCTCTCGCGGCTCTCGTGCTCGTCGCCCTCGGTGCAGCCCCGGCGGCGCTGCGCATCGACGCCCCCGTCGCCGCCGCGGGATGGATCTGGCTCGCCGTGGCCGTGGGCGCGTGCGCCGCACTCCTGAGCCCACGCGCGCGGCACACCGCCGAGCGCCTCCTCCCGCGCGCGCTCGCCACGCGGCTGGAGAGCAAGATCGCCCGCGCCCACACCGCGCTCGACCAGTACCGCGCCCGCCCCGGCCTGCTGGCCCTGGGCGTCGCTCTCGCCGTCGTCTTCCAGTTCACGCGCGTGCTCATGTACGTCATCGCCGCCGCGGCTCTCGGTGTGCACGCCCCCGTCGCCGCGCTGGTCGTCGTCATCCCCGTCGTGATCTTCCTCTCGCTGCTGCCGATCTCCGTCGGCGGCTTCGGCGTGCGCGAGGCCGCGCTGGCCTACCTGCTCGCGCCCGTCGGCGTGCCGCCCGAAGGGGCGGTCGCGATGTCGTTGCTGGTCTTCGTCGTCCACACGCTCAGCAAGATCCCCGGCGCGTGGGCCTGCTCCGCCGTCGCGCAGCGCAAGCCCGCAACGCCCCCCGCCGCTGCGCCCCCGCCGCCGCATGCAGCCAACGACCACCCCGATCCACCCCGCGTCGCCTTCGCGGCAGGGAGGAACCCGTGAAAGCACCGCCCCCCGGCGCCCGCGCATGGTTCTGGTCGCTCGTGCTCGTCGCCACCATCGCCGGCGCGGGCCTGCGCCTCTTCCGCCTCGGCGAAGGGAACTTCTGGGTCGACGAACTCTACACGGTCCGCTCCGCCTCCAACCTCGCCCGCGGCCAGTGGCAGTGGACCAAAGTCCTCGGCTACGTCCCGGCCTACCTCGGCCTCACCACCGCCGGCGTGGACGCCGCCGCCCTCGAGACCGAACACCCCGGCGGCTGGCTCGACGCCGGCGTCACCGAGCGCATCGTGCGCCTCCCCAGCGCTCTCATCGGCATCGCGACCATCCCCATCCTCGCGCTCGCCTCGCGCCGCGTGCTCGGGTGGCGTGCTGCGGGGATCCTCGCCGTGCTCCTGGCACTCTCCCCGTGGCACCTCTACTGGTCCCAAGCCGCGCGGTACTACGTCCCGCAGTTCCTCTTTTACAACCTCGCCCTCATCCTCTACATCGGCGGCACGCGCCCGGCGGACCCGATGCGCCTCGCCGGCGCCGCGGCGGCCTTCGTCGTCGCCTTCATGATCCAGCCGACGGCGCTCGTCCTCGGCGGGGTGATCGCCGCCGACTGGGCCGTCTGCGCTCTGCGCCGGCGACCGCTCTGCGTCGGGCGCTCCGGGTGGGCCGCCGCGACCACCGCCGCCGCGGCCTGCGCCGGGCTCTCCCTCGCCGACGCGCTCCGCAGCGCCGACAACCTCGCCACGGCTCTCAGCAATGACCTGATGCTCTCCCCGGCCGGGCTCATTGCCGCCGCGGCGTACCAGATCTGGCCGGCCGTCGCCGCCTTCGCCGCGCTCTCGGGCCTCTGGCTGTGGACCCGCCGCCCGCGCCTCGCCGCGGTGCTCGGCGCGGGCGCGGTCCTCCCCATCATCGCCTTCGCCGGCCTCTCGACCGTCGCCCCCGTCGGCTCGCGCTATGCCTTCGTCTGCCTCTTCTGTTGGCTGGCCCTGGCGGCGATCGGCGCCGACCGCGCCTGGCGGGCCCTCCTCCCGCGCACCGGCCCCGCGCTCGCCGCGGCCCCGGCGGCGGTCCTCGCCGTCGGTTCGCTGCTGGGCTGCGCGATCTACTTCAACAGCGAGGGCAACTTCCACGCCCGCTGGGGGGACGCCGCGCGAGCCGTCGCCGCCCTGCGCGCCCCGGGCGAGCCGGTCCACGCCGCCAAGCCAGGGCCGTGGTACATCGTCTCGTACTACCTCCGAGAGCCCGTGCGCGACATGCCTGCCTCCACCGAGGAGGTCGCCGCCATCCCCGGCGTCTCGTGGTTCCTCATCGATCACAAGTCCCGCGGCTCACGCCGGCACTGGCTCATGCAGGACGCCGAACTGATGGACTACTTCGCCCTCCGCGCGGTCCACACCAACTCGTCGGTGCAGATCTACCGGCACGAGGCGCCGCCGCTCCCCGACGACCACACCGATTGAGCGGGGAGCCCGAAACAACCGAATATACTCCTGCCGCCCGGGGGACCGGCCGGTAGCCGCATGAAGGTCGCGCTCCTCATCACCTGCCTCACCGAGAACTTCTTTCCCCGCGCCGGCGTCGCGGCGGTCAAAGTCCTCGAGCACCTCGGGTGCGAAGTCCACTTTCCGCGCGACCAGACCTGCTGCGGCCAGCCGATGTTCAACAGCGGCCACCACGCCCACGCCCGCGACCTGGCCGAGCGCACCGTCCGCATCTTCGCCCCCTGGGAGCACGTCGTCACCCCATCCGCATCGTGCGCCGCGATGGTGCGCGAGCACTACCCCGCGCTGCTGGCGGATGATCCGGCACTGCGCGCCGCGGCCGAGAGCCTCGCTCACCGCACGCACGAGTTCGCGTCCTTCCTCACCCGCGTGCTCAACTTCGACCCGCGCGCCCACGGCCTGCGCTGGGACGGCGCGGCGACCTACCACCCCGCCTGCCACCTCCGCGCGCTCGCCCGCGAGGGCGCTCCAGACGCCACGCCCGCGCTGCTTCGCTCCATCGACGGCCTCCGCTACACGCCCCTGGACCGCGCCGACCAGTGCTGCGGCTTCGGCGGGCTTTTCGCCGTCACGTACCCCGACCTCTCCGGCGCGATGGCCCGCGACAAGGCCGACGCCGTCCGCGCCACCGGCGCCAACGCCCTGGTGTGCAACGACGCCGGCTGCGCCATGAACATCACCGGCGCCTGCCGCCGCGCCGGCCGCGGCGAAGCGCCTCGCACGCTCAGCCTCGCCGAGATCCTCGCCGAAGCCCTCGGCCTCATGCCCGGACCGCGGGCATCCGTTGGGGACGAAAACGGCTCGGAGGCGCCGCAGCCATGAGTTCTCCCGCGCACCCGACAGGCCCCGTGGCGTCCGCGCCTGCGCCGGGCGGCGATCACCTTCTCGAGCCCCCCCTCCCCTACCGCATGGCCCCGCGCCTCGCCCGGGCCACGAAAAACATCCAGCTCCAGCAGTTCGTCGCCACCGCCACGCGCCTCAAGGACACCAAGCGCATCGCCTCGTTCGAAGCGACCTTCGGCGACCGCCTCGGCGCCGTGCGCGACCTGGCCGCGAGCATCAAGCAGCACACCCTCGACCACCTCGACCACTACCTCGAGCAGTTCATCGACAACGCCCAGCGAGCCGGCGCGACCGTCCACTACGCCGCCGACGCCGCCGAGGCCCGCGACATCTGCCTCCGCATCGCCCGCGACACCAACTCGACCCTGTGCGTCAAGAGCAAGTCGATGGTCACCGAGGAGATCCGCCTCCTCCCCGCGCTGGAGGCCGCGGGCGTGAAGACCGTCGAGACCGATCTGGGCGAGTTCATCCTCCAACTCGACGGCGACGCCCCCTCGCACATCGTCACGCCGATGATCCACAAGGACCGCACCGCGGTCGCCCGCGCCTTTGTCCGCGAACTCGGCGCCCCCTACACCGAGGACCCGGCGCAACTCACCGGCATCGCCCGCGAGCACCTCCGCGGCCTCTACCGCCGCGCCGACCTGGGCATCACCGGCGCCAACTTCCTCGTCGCCTCCACCGGCTCGGTCGTCGTCTGCACCAACGAGGGGAACGCCGGCTTCTGCATCTCCGGCACGCGCACGCACATCGTCGTGGCCGGTATCGAGAAACTGATCCCCGGCCCCGAACACCTCGCCGTCCTCCTCAAACTCCTCGCCCGCTCCTCCACCGCGCAGCCGCTGACCGTCTACACCACGCTCATCACCGGCCCGCGGAAACAACACGACCCCGACGGCCCGGACCAGGGGGGCGTCCACATCATCCTCCTCGACAACGGCCGCACCGATCTGCTCCGCCGCGGCGGCCCCGGCGGCGCGCGAGAGATCCTCCGCTGCATCCGCTGCGGCGCCTGCCTCAACGCCTGCCCCGTCTTCCGCAAGGCCGGCGGCGGGCACGCCTACGGCGCCGTCTACTCCGGCCCCATCGGCGCGATCCTCACCCCGTCCCTCAAGGGCCTCCACAACTACCCCGACCTCCCCCACGCCTCAAGCCTGTGCGGCGCCTGCGGCGACGCCTGCCCCGTTTGCATCGACATCCCCGCCCACCTCATCCGCCTCCGCGCCGAGATGACCGGCCTCGGCCTCCCCCGCGGCATGCGGGCCCGCAAGGCCGTCATCGCCCTCTGGACCTTCCTCCTCAAGCACCCGCGCCTCTACCGCCTCGCCGCCGCCACGCAACGCACCATCCTCCGCGCCCTGGCCGACGACGGCCCCGGCGCGCCCGACCCCATGGCGGACCGCCGCTGGCTCTCCGCGCTGCCCGGCCCCGCCGCGGCATGGACGCAGCACCGCGACTTCCCCACGCCCCCCGCCGCCGACTTCCGCTCCTGGTGGACGGCGCACGAGCGTGCCCGGCACGGAGGCCGCGACTCATGACCACGCGCGCCGACTTCCTCGCCCGCATCCGCGACGCCCTCGGCCGCCGCGCAGAGGGAACGCCCATCCCCCCACCACCGACCGACATCGACACCGCCCGCACCGTCCCGCGAAGCGCCACCGACCTCCCCGCGCGCTTCGCCACCGCCGCCGCGGCCGTCGGCATGACCGTCCACCGCACCCCTGCCGCCGATCTCGAATCTTGCCTCGCGGCCATTCTCCGCGCCGCCGGCGCACGCCGCGTTGCGCTCGCCCTCACCCCCGGCATGCACCGCCTCGCCGCCGAGTCCGCCGCGCGCGCGGCCGGCGCCGACATCCTCCCTCCCCCATCCTCGCCGGGCTTCGAACCCCACTACGACGCCGACGCCTCGATCACCGACGTCGCCGGCGCAATCGCCGAAACCGGCTCCCTCGTCATCGCCTCCGGCCCCCACGCCCCGCGCGCCGCCTTCCTCGTCCCCCCGGTCCACATCGCCATCGTCCGCGAGGACCAGATCCTCCCCGACCTCGCCGACTTCTTCCCCACGCTCACACCCAACACCCTCCCCGCCTCCCTCGTCCTCATCACCGGCCCGAGCAAGACCGCCGACATCGAGGGCATCCTCATCACCGGCGCCCACGGCCCGCGCGAGGTCCACGCTGTTCTCACAGCGTAAAACGTAAAGCGTAGATCGCACACAAACAGCGCACCGCCGGGCGCGACCGCCTTCACTTACGCTCTACGTTCTACGCTTTACGCTTTCCTCTCGCCCCACGCGAATAATGCCGCACGCACCTCCCGGAGCCCCGCCATGTTGTTCCGCATGATCTACGACGACACGCTCGCCCAGGCCGCTTATCTCATCGGCTGCCAGAAGACCGGCGAAGCGATCGTCTTCGACCCCGAGCGCGACGTGGACCGCTACATCGCCCTCGCCAAGAAGGAAGGCGTCCGCATCACCGCCGTCGCCGAGACCCACATCCACGCCGACTTCGTCAGCGGCGCCCGCGAACTCGCCGAGCGCACCGGCGCGAAGGTCTACGTCTCCGGCGAGGGCGGCCCCGACTGGCAGACGCGCTGGCTCGACAAGAAGACGGGGGGCGGCGCGTACAACCACCAGGTCCTCCGCGACGGCGACACCTTCGCCATCGGCAACATCGAGTTCAAGGCCCTCCACACCCCCGGCCACACGCCGGAGCACATGTGCTACCTCGTCACCGACCGCGGCGGCGGCGCTTCCGAACCGATGGGCGTCATCACCGGCGACTTCCTCTTCGTCGGCGACGTCGGCCGCCCCGACCTCCTCGAAACCGCCGCCGGCCAGGCCGGCGCCAAGGAGCCCTCCGCCGCCGAACTCTACCGCTCCATCCGCAAGTTCCTCGAACTCCCCGACTACCTCCAGGTCTGGCCCGCCCACGGCGCCGGCAGCGCCTGCGGCAAGGCCCTCGGCGCCGTCCCGCAGTCCACCCTCGGCTACGAGCGCCGCTTCAACCCCTCCCTCCGCGCCGCCCAGGGCGACGAGCGCGGCTTTGTGGACTTCATCCTCTCCGGCCAGCCCGAGCCCCCGCTCTACTTCGGCCGCATGAAGCGCATCAACCGCGACGGACCACCGGTCCTCGGCTCCCTCCCGCGCCCGCCGCGGATGAACCCTGCCGAGTTCGCCGCGCTCGATGGGCGCGCCGTCGCCATCATCGACACGCGTCCGTGGGCGGCCTTCCGCGCCGGCCACGTCCGCGGCGCGCTCTCGATCCCGCTGGACAACACCTTCCCCACCCTCGCCGGTTCCTACGTCCGCGAGGACGAGCCCGTGTACCTCGTCGTCGATGAGCCCCGCGTCGAGGAGGCCGTCCGCGCCATGATCCGCGTCGGCGTCGACCTGGTCCGCGGCTACATCACCCCCGCCGACATGGAAGCCGTCGCCGCCGCCGGCGCGCCGATCGAAACCACCGCCGAGCAGGACGCCGACGAGGCCAAGAGCCGCCTGAGCGACCCCGGCACGTTCGTCCTCGACGTCCGCCGCGCGGATGAGTTCGCCGCCGGCCACATCCCCGGCGCCCTCAACGCGGTCCACACCCGCATCCCGGCCCTGGCCGACCGCGTGCCGAAGGACAAGCGCATCCTCGTCAACTGCCGCTCCGGCATCCGCTCCGCCCGCGCCTCGTCCTACCTCCAGCGCCTCGGCTACGACGTCACCAACCTCGCCGGCGGCTTCCTCGCCTGGGAACAGTCCAAAGGCCCCGTCGAACGCTAAGACAGTTCACCACAGAGACACAGAGAGGAACAACTGAATGGGAGAGGTGCGCGAGCGGCTCAGGACGTGGGACAGGGGAGAACCACCCCGTCTTGCATTCCCTCTGCGTCCTCCGTGCCTCTGTGGTGAGCCACTGCCTTGATCTACGCCGCCATCGGAGCCCTCGCCGTCGGACTCGTCCTCGGCCTTCTGGGTGCCGGCGGCGGGATCATCACCAGCCCCATCCTCATCCTTCTTCTCCACCACCCGGAGAAGGTCGCCAACACCGAGTCCCTCGCGATCGTCGCCGCGATCAGCGCCGTCGGCGCGCTGCGCAACTACAAGGCCGGCCACCTCGAGCCCCGCACGGTCCTGGTCTTCTCCGCCGCCGGCGTCCTGGGCACGATCGCCGGCGCGATGGTCAGCCGCTCGGTCTCCGGCCCCCTCGAGGTCCTCATCCTCGCGTGCGTGATGTTCGCCGCGGGCATCGTCATGCTCCGCCCGCAGCCCTCCGGCCCCGCGCTCAAGCCCACGCCGACCAACTCGCTCATCATGCTCGCCGCCTTCGCGGGCGTGGGCCTGCTCACCGCGCTGGTCGGCGTCGGCGGCGGCTTCCTCATCGTCCCCACCCTCGTCCTCCTGGGCGGCCGCTCGATGCGCGCCGCCGTCGGCACCAGCCTCGGCGTCATCACGATCAACGCCGCCAGCGGCTTCCTCATGCGCCTCCAGCAGAACTTCAACATGGACTGGCGCGTCCTCCACGGACCCGTCATCGCCATGTTCATCGCCGTCGGCATCGCCGGCCTCCTCGCCGGCTCACACCTGGGCTCGAAGATCCCCCAGCGCACCCTCAAGAAGATCTTCGCCGTCTTCCTGCTCGTCCTCTCCTGCTACCTCGCCTGGCGCCAACTCCCACGCCTCTTCTGACTGCCTCCGGCGCCAGAGCAGCCAGGGTTCACCACGGAGAACACGGAGAGCACGGAGAAGAGACAACTTGATTCAGGGGCGTGCAGGCCTCAACCCTGATCTGAACAACCTGTCTCCTCTCCGTGCCCTTCGTGGTGCATATAGCCTTCTTCGCGATCGCTGCGTTCACGCATCATCCACCGCCCCCCGCACCATCTCCCGCAGCCTCACCAGATCCCCCTCCGGGTACAGCACAAACGGCCACGTCCGCTCCCGCGCCACCGCCGCGTTCCCCAGCCTCGCCTCCGCCACCTCCGCCGCCCGCTCCAGTTCCGCCAGCCGCTCCGCGTGCCCTGCCCGCGCGCGCTCCAGCACCGCGTGCATCTCGCGGAACAGCGCCTCCCGCCGCGCCGACCCGCGCTCCGCCCGCCGGATCTCCTCAAGCAACTCCCGCTTCCGCGCTGCCGCCTCGCCGTCCCCGATCAGCGATGGATGATGCCGCGCGTGATGCGCCAGCCACCGCGCCCGCCGCGCCTCGGCCTCCGTCGGCGGGTTCTCCGGCTCACCCAGGTCCAGCCGCAGCGTCGCCGTCACCACCGCCGTGGGCGCCAGCGTCACCCCCATCCACTTCTTCATCCACAGATCCGTGATCCGGTCATACCCCGCCGGCCCGCCCCCGCCCGTCCCGTGGATGAACACATCGCACGCCCCCAGCCGCAGCAACGCCGTCATCATCAAGCCGCGCGGCGCCAGTTCCTCCACCGGCGCCTTCGCCAGATCCGCCGCATGCACCCGCACCCGCGCCACCCCCGTCGCCCCCCGCCGCCTGATCCACCACAGCGGCAACTCCGCCCCGCCCTCACTCCCCCCCCCCACTCCCGTGCTCAGCATCGACACTTCCGCCCCGTGCCCATCCGGATACGCCGCCACCGCCGCGTTGTACGCATCCGTACACTCCCGCGGCCGCTCGCGCATCCGCTCCACGCACTCGGCAAACAGGTCCGTCCGCGCCAGCGCCGTCGCCCGCAGACACCGGCCCACCGGCGACTCCAGCGGCCCCAGCAGTTCCACCACCGCCCGCTCGATCTGATCCGCCGCGCTCCCCGCCCCCTCGCGCGCCCGCGCCAGCGCCCCGCGCGCCCGCTCGATCCCCGGCCCGACGCTCGCCGCGGCGTACGCCGCCCCCTTCAGCCGCGGCAACCCCGCCACCTCGAACGGCGGCTCGCCGCACACCGGCGAGACCCCCTGCCCCCAGCCGCCCGCCGCCGCCCGCCACACCCCCATCTTCAGCACACCCGATTCCGTGCGAAGCGGAAACGCCAGGTCCGCGTACCGGTTCGCATCCTGGTCCACCCACACCCACCCCCCCCACGCTCCCCGCTCCGCCTGCGCCGCCGCGCTGACAAACAGCCACTTGGCCAGAATCCCCGGGTGCCACACCGCCAGTTGGTGCCCGCTCATGATCACCGGGCGGTCCGTCGGCAGCCCCAGTTGTTCCCGCAGCCGCTTTCCCCGCTCATCCAGCCGCGCAAACCGCTCGCGCGCCAGCCGCAGAATCTCGCGTGGCCCCGGTTCGATGATCAACGTTGGCTGCATGGGTCCAAAGCGTAGAACGCGCCCCCATCCTCCGCGCTCTCCACCCTCTCCTCTACGCTTTACGCTCGACGTTCTACGCTCTTCCTCCGCCACACCCCGCGTGCACCCCCTCCAGCGCCTCCCGCGGCAGCCGATCCGCGCACCGCTCCAACTCGCAGTGCAGCACCTGCCGGTAGTGCGCCAGCCGCACCTCCGCGTCGTTCAGCGGCCCCCCGAACGTCCGCGTCGGGTCGTTGTAGATCAGTTTCACCGGCAGTTCCTTCACGCGCAGCCGCTCCGCCGCCGCCTGCACCCAGAACTGCATCGGGAACGCGTACCCATCCTCCGTCAGCCGCAGCCGCTGCACCGCCTCCACCCGGTACGCCTTGAACCCGCAGAACGAGTCCGTGATCCGCCCCAGCCTCGACCCCAGCCGCGCGTTGATCTCCTCGGTGATCACCCGGTTGATCTGCCGCCTATCCGGCGGCGGCGAATCGCTCGACTCATCCCTTTGCAGGTACCGCGACCCCGAGATGATGTCCGCGTCCCCCTCCTCCGCCGCCGCGAGAAAGTTCGGGATCTCCCCCGGCTCGTGCTGCTCATCGCAGTCCATCGTCACGACCCAGTCGAACCCGCGGCAGGCCGCCACCGCGAACGCATCCCGCAGCGACCGCCCGTACCCCTTGTTCCGCCCGTGCCGGATCACGTCCACCGGGTGCCGCGCCAGCAGTTGCGGCGTCCGGTCCGTGGACCCATCGTCAATCACGACGATGTCGTCCGCATACTCCAGCACGTGCGCGATCACCCGCGGCACGTACTTCTCCTCGTTGTACACCGGGATCGCAACCAGCGCCCGCATGCTCCCTCCAGGACAACTCTTCTGGGTGGCCCTCGGGGCGGCCCGCCGCCCCGCGGCGGGTCGAGCCTTCAACACGGGCCATCGCTCCGTGACGGCAACGCGCCCGACAGGCCGACTCTACGCCCCGGGGCTCCGACGCCCCCGAGCGCCCCGTGAGAACGCCTTCGCCGCCCCGCTTTGTTCCCCGCCTTGCCCCCACTCCCGTCCCCCGCCCCGCGCCGGCTAGATCGCCCCCCGCCAGTTCCACGGCGCGGCGTCCTCCCCGCCTCCGTCCCCATCCCCATCCCCATCCCCGTCCTCCGCCCCCTGCTCCTCCTCCTCCCGCCGCGGCAGGAACGCCGCGAACCCGAACGGCCCCGGCGCTGCGCTGTCCGGCCGCATCCGGTTCAGGCTCTCCTGCTCCAACTGCTTGACCAGTTCCTCCGTCAGCGACGAGATCGCCCGGATCTCGTGCACCGGCAGCGTGAACACCTCCCCCGCCGGCGTCTGGATCCGGAACACCGTGCACTCCACCGCCATCGACACGTGCCGGTCCTCCCCCGGCCCCGCGATCGAGCACGCGAACATCGGAATCACCGACCCGATCGGGATCCGCTCCCCCCCGTGCGTCAGCACCCCGATCCGCCCGTCAAACAACTCCGGCGCATGCCCCTGCATCTGCATCACGCTCAGCGACGTGAGCATCTCACGCACGACATTGTGCCAGAACAGTTCCCGAGCCGCCGCCACCCCCTCCAGGCTCGGCAACTTCCCATGCTCCGGCGCTGTCTCATACACCCGCGGCTGCGCCCGCGGCCCACCCTTGTTCCCCCGTCTCGTCGCGGCGGGCGCCGCCTTCCGCCTCTTGCGCCCGGCGCGGGATGACTTCTTCCCCTTCGATGCCGCCGACTGATGCGTGCGTTTGGCCATCGCCCAATGCTACCGGCCTGCGTACTCCCGAGCGCGGCCGGCAAGCCTGTTGATCCTGTCCCGGTGCGACTGAAAAAGATACCGCCACTCTTCCCGGAAGGACCGAATGTCCTGCCCCACGTGCGTCCGCGTCGGCGGATTCGTCCGCAGCAGTTCCGGATAGTCCTCCATAATCCCCTCCGCCCGCACCAGCGCCGCCGCGGCTTCCTCCAGCAGCGCCCCCGCCTCCTGCCCCGCGCGCTGCTTCTTGATCTGATAGTCACGCCGGTACGACGACGGGATGTTGCGCAACGTCTGCTCCGCCCGGTCTACCGCCTCCGCCACGCTCCCGAGCAGCCGGTGCACCTCCCGCTCCGCGCTCCGCAGCCCGCTGGAGACCACGATCGTCGTGCGCCCGTGCGACTCGACGCCGCACAACGTCAGCACCTCCCCGACCGTCCGCGCCGTCGCCGCCACGCCCAGTTCCACCGCGAGCGTCCCGTCGATCGCTACCCGCGGCGACGGCATCGCCGCCGACATCTCCACGACCTGCACCGCCCCCGCATCCGCCCCCGGCCGCTTGATCGTCAGCCGCCGCCGCCCCGTCTGATCGTCCACCACCGCCCATACCGCCTCCGATGGCGTCAGGCACGCGGCGGCCAGTTCCGTGTCCACGCCCCGAGCCTTCAGCGCCAGCCACGCCGCCCCAAGCAGTTCGCGATCGACCGTCTCCCAGTCCGTCGTCGCCGGCGCAAGCGTCCGAAGGTCCTCCCCCGGATCGAGGCCGACGATCGTCTTGGGCGCGAGGAACAGCCTGCACGGCGCCGGGTCCGACGCCGACCCGCCCGAGTACCTCGGCGCCGACACCAGCAGGCCGAGCATGAACTGCCCCGTGCCGACGCGCTTCCCCCGCGGATCGTTCAGCAGCGCCGCGGCCGGCGCCCCCGTCGCCCGGATCTCCTGCGCGATGGTCCACACCACATCCGCGCGCCACCGATCCCCGTCCAGTTCCACGACAATGAACGAAGGCCCATCCGGCCGCGCCCGCGCCAGTTCCCTCGAGACATCGCGCGCAAGTTTCATGCAGTCCAGGTCACCCCGGATCCGCAGATGAATCAACTTGCTCGCCGGCGCCTGCTCCTGCCCCGGCGACGCCGCCGGCGGCGCTGCCCCAAGGCACGCGCACGCGGCAACGATTGCGGCCAGCGCTCTGACCGCTCCACGCCGCGACAACATGTGCCGTGCGCGTCCCATCGTCGAAACGCGCGCAGCCTACCCACCCACCCCACGTGCCGCAAGGTCGTTGTTCGGCCTCTACACTCCGCCCGTATGACCTCCACCCCCGACCTCGTCGTCACCCGCTTCGCCCCCTCCCCCACCGGCCACCTCCACATCGGCGGCGCCCGCACCGCCCTCTTCTGCTGGGCCTTCGCCCGCCGCCACAACGGCCACTTCCTCCTCCGCATCGAGGACACCGACCAGGCCCGCTCCAGCGACGAGGCCGCCCGCGGCATCATGGAGGACCTCGCCTGGCTCGGCATCGACTGGGACGAAGGCCCCACCCTCCAGTACCAGGGCCGCACCATCGGCGGCGACCCGCGCTCCGTCGCCCCGTTCTTCCAGGCCCGCCGCATCGACATCTACAACGACTACATCAACCGCCTCGTCGAGCAGGGCAAGGCCTACCCCGCCTTCGAAACCCCCGAAGAACTCGAAGCCAAGCGCAAGGCCGCCGTCGCCGCCAAGCAGACCTACCGCTACGACCGCGCCGCCCTGAGCATCCCCCCCGACGAGCGCATCCGCCGCATGAAAGCCGGCGAGCCCCACGTCATCCGCCTCATGGCCCCCGCCGAGGAGATCGTCGTCCACGACGAGGTCCTCGGCGACGTCCGCTACGCCGCCGGCGAGATGGACGACTTCGTCATCCGCAAGGCCGACGGCTTCCCCACCTACCACTTCGCCGTCGTCATCGACGACCAGACCATGGGCATCACCCACGTCCTGCGCGCCCAGGAGCACCTCAACAACACCCCGCGCCACGTCGCCCTCCAGCGCGCCCTGGGCTTCCGCACCCCCGTCTACGCCCACATGCCCATCATCTCCAACATGGACGGCTCCAAGATGAGCAAGCGCGACAAGGCCAAGGCCGCCCGCGCCGCTCTCGCCGACGCCATGAAGAAGGACGCCTCGCTCACCCCCGCCGCGCTGGCCGAGAAACTCAGCCTCGACGAGAAACTCATCGCCGACTTCATCGCGAAAGAGAACGACTCCCTCGACGTCGCCGCCGCCGTCGCCCGCGTCTTCAACGTCGCCCTCCCCGAAATCGAGGTCGCCGACTTCCGCGACGCCGGCTACCTCCCCGAGGCGATCGTCAACTTCATCGCCCTGCTCGGCTGGAACCCGGGGATGAAACTCCCCGACGGCAAGGACCTCGAGAAGTTCGACGCCAGGTTCCTCGCCGAACACTTCTCCCTCGACCGCATCGGCAAGACCAGCGCCAAGTTCGACCGCGCCAAACTCCTGGCCTTCAACCAGGACGCCATCGCCGCCCTCTCCCCCGAGGACTTCGCCGCCCGCTGGCGCGCCTGGTGCGCCGAGCACGCCCCCGAAGTGCTCAACCTCCCCCCCGACCGCTTCGCCATCCTCGCCGAGGCCGTCCGCCCGCGCGCCCGCACCTTCCGCGACGCCCTCAAACCCGCCGCCTTCGCCCTCACGCCCGACGACGGCTACGCGTTCGACCAGGCCGCCGTGAAGAAGGTCCTCCTCGCCCCCGGCAAGGACAACGCGCCGCGCGGCCTGGACCTCCTCCGCGACTTCACCACAACTCTGCGCGACATCCCCGCCACCGACTGGACCCCCGCGACGCTCGACGCCCACATGGCCACCTTCTGCCAGCAGAAGGGCGTCGGCCCCGGCCAGGTCGCCCAGCCCCTCCGCGTCGCCCTCACCGGCTCCACCGTCAGCCCCGGCATCGGCGCCACCCTCGCCGCCCTCGGCCGCGACTCCGCCCTCCGCCGCATCGACCGCTGCCTCGCCACGATCAGCGGCTAGCCCACCTCGCCTCACGCACCGACGCAGCGGCATCATCGCTCTCTTCCAACACCGCCGCGCCAAAGTTCCTCCGCGCCACCCCTACACTCCGCCCCGTGGAGCCCACGACCAGCCCCACCACACCCGCACACGCCCCCGCCTCCACGCCGCGGCCCTCACCCGCGCCCCGCGTCCGCGACGACTCCCGCCTCCGCCTCTTCCCCCGCGTCGCCATCCTCGGCTTCGTCTCCGGCCTCGTCGCCGTCGCCTTCGGCTATTGCCTCTACACCACCGAGCACCTCCGCGACGACCTGGTCGCCTCCCTCCGCGACGCCGCCGGCCCCTGGGGCTGGGCCATCCTCGCCCCCGCCGCCTTCATCATCGGCTGCGTCGTCGGCCTCATGGTCCGCTTCTGCCCCGAGAGTTCCGGCTCCGGCATCCCACACGTCCACGCCGTCCTTCTCCACGCCCGCTCCATGCGCTGGTGGCGGCTCCTCCCCGTCAAGTTCGCCGGCGGCGTTCTGGGCATCGGCCTCGGCGGCCTCTCCCTCGGACGCGAAGGCCCCACCGTCCAGATCGGCGCCGCCGTCGGCCAGGCCATCAGCCGCATCCTGCGCCTCGGCGACCGCGCCGCCGGCCAGATGATGTCCTGCGGCGCAGGCGCCGGCGTCGCCGCCGCCTTCAACGCGCCGCTGGCCGGCTTCATCTTCGTCATCGAGGAACTCCGCCGCGAGATGTCCCCCCTCACCTACGGCGGCGCCCTCATCGCCGCCGTCTGCGCCGACATCGTCACCCGCGGCATGCTCTCCGACCTCCCCTCCTTCCACATCGCCCTCCACAGCGGCCTCCCGCTCCTGGCCCTCCCCGCCGTCGCCGCGCTCGGCGCGGCCGCCGGCGTCATCGGCGTCGCCTTCAACCGCTCGCTGATCCGCAGCGCCCGCGCCGGCGCCCGCCTCCGCTCCGTTCCCCGGTGGATGCGCCCCGGCATCGCCTGCGCCGTGGCCGCGATCGCCGTCTGGTTCCTCCCCCAGATCGCCGGCGGCGGACACGCGACCGCCCAATCCCTCCTCGCCGGCCAACTCGTCGCCGCCCCCCTCGCCTTCCTCGCACTCATCCTCGTGGGCAAGTTCCTCCTCACCGTCCTCTCCTACGCCTCGGGCGCCCCCGGCGGCATCTTCGCCCCCATGCTCGTCATGGGAGCGCTGCTGGGCGTCCTCGCCGCCCGCCTCTGGGACGCCTGCTTCCCCGCCCACGACATGCAGGCCGAGGTCGGCGCGGTCCTCGGCATGGCCGCCTTCTTCACCGCCTCCGTCCGCGCCCCCCTCACCGGCATCGTCCTCATCCTCGAGATGACCGGCGGCTACCAGCACCTCTTCCCCCTCGCCGTCGCCTGCCTCACCGCCTACCTCGTCGCCGAAGCCCTCGGCGACGAGCCGATCTACGAGGCCCTCCTCACCGAAGACCTCCGCCGCGGCAAGACCGCCCCCGGCGGCGGCGCGGGCCCCACCGAGCCCATCCACCTCGCCCTCAGCATCGAGTTCGGCTCCCCCATGGACGGCAAACTCATCAGCGAGGCCGGCCTCCCCAGCGGCGTCCTCATCGTCGCCATCGACCGCCGCGGCCGCGACATCGTCCCCACCGGCGCCACCCGCCTCCACGCCGGCGACCTGGTCACCTTCATCATCCCCGCCGAACAGGCCGCCGACGCCATCACCGTCGCCCACCTCACCCAGGCGCAGTAACCCTCCCCCGTGGGGCCGCCCCCATGGACAAGCACGACCTCTACGAACTCTGCGTCCAGTCCCCCCGCCACCTCGCCCTCTTCCTCCGGGAACTCCACGGAAACACCCCCGTCGCGCTCCGCGAGGACTTCTGCGGCACCGCCTACCTCTCCCGCCGCTGGGTCGCCGAGGGCCTCAAGCGCGGCGACGACGCCCGCGCCGTCGCCACCGACCTCGACCCCGACGCCCTCGCCCGCGCCCGCCGCGAGGCCGACCACGCCGGCATCCCCCTCTCCCGCCTCCACCTCCTCCACGCCGACGCAACAACCCCCGCCCCGCCCCCGCACATCGACCCGGAACTGTGGGACGCCCCCGCCGACGTCGTCTTCGTCGGCAACTTCTCCATCGGCTACATCTTCGACCGCCCCACCCTCCTGAACTACCTCCGCCGCTCCCACGCCCGCCTCGCCCGCGGCGGCGGCGGCTGGGGAGGCGGCATCTTCGTCTGCGACACCTACGGCGGCTCAAACGCCTACAAGACCGGCGTCGCCTCCCAGCGCACCCACGTCGGCCGCCGCGGCGAGATCGTCACCTACACCTGGGAGCACGTCTCCGCCGACCCGATCACCGCCACCGTCGAGAACGCCATCCACTTCCGCGTCCGCGAGAAGGACGAGATCACCGCCGACTTCCCCGCCGCCTTCACCTACCGCTGGCGACTCTGGACCATCCCCGAACTCCGCGACGCCATGCACGAAGCCGGCTTCACCTCCACCGCCGTCTACGCCCGCCTCACCACCGCCCCCGGCGAGCCCCCCGAGCCCGTCCGCGACCCCGGCGAACTCGACGACAACTGGGTCGTCTGCGTCGTCGGCCGGCTCTGAAAGGCGGCCCGCCGCCCGGCAGCGCCGCTCGTTTGTGCCGGCCGCTACTTCGCCCGCTTCTCCTTCAGCGCCTTCACCACCGCCTGCTCCAGCCGCTCGCCGCGCAGATTCATGCCCAGGATCGTCCCCGTATCCCCGTCCACCAGGAACGTCGCCGGGATCGCCCGGATCACGTACAACTGCGCCACCGCCGCTTCCCACCCCCTCCCGTCGGCGATCTGCGGCCACGTCATCCCCGCCTCCTTCATCACGCGCGGCATCGACCCCAGCGTCCGCTCGTTGTCCAGCGACACCCCCAGCACCTCGAACCCCTCCGCGCGGTGCGCCGTGTACGTCTGCACGACATTGGGCATCTCCGCCATGCACGGCCCGCACCACGTCGCCCAGAAGTCCAGCAGCACCACCTTCCCCTTGTAGTCCCCCGGGAACTTCACCGTCTTCCCGTCGGTCGTCTTCGCCTCAAACGCCGTGATCGGCTTCCCCACAGCGTGGTCCGGCGGCAGCGGCACCTCCGCCACCTTCTCCTTGCTCTGCACGATCCGCATCCGCGTCCCCGCCGCGTTCAGCCCCGTGATCCGGTACGTCGTCCCCCCGATGTTGAACGGCCGGCGCACGTCGAACTCCTCCCCCCGCGCATCGAACTTCCCGTTCCCATTCACGTCGATCTTCATGACCACCCCCGACCCCTCGTCCCCCGCCGCGTCCACCTCGGCGCCGCGGAAGTCCCCCTTCGTCCGCTGATCGTCCAGTATCACCTTGTACGTCTTGCCCCCCAGCCGCACCTCCCCCTCCGTCGCGTAATCCCGGTAGTACAGCAGCACATCCTTGAGGCTCCCCCGCGCCGGGTCCCCCTTGTCGAACCGGTACATCCCCACGTGCACCAGCAGCGGGTCGCGCCGCGTCCCCAGGTCCACCATCGCCCCGCCGTGGTACGACGGGAACTCCCCTTCCTTCTTCGGCGCCCGGACCTCCCACTCCGCCGGCTCGTCGTCCGTCAGGTCCCCATTCCCGTTCGTATCCACCCACAGCCGCGGCGGCGCTCCCTCCGGCTCGTCCAGCACGACGTGGTACGCGCGCTTCGCGTCCGACCCCATCTCCAGCACGCCGTACAGCGGCGCGCTCAACCCCGCGGGCGCCTTCTTCAGCGTCCGCGGCCGCTGGTCCGTCAGCCGCAGACGCTGCGGCGCATACCCCCCGAGCCGCGGCATCGCGTCCTTCGGCACCACCTTCAGTTGCACGTTCACATCCGCCCCAGGCACGGCGGCGGCCATCGACATCATCACGGCGAGCACGGCAGCGGGCATCGGCGCCTCCTCTCAAACGGGCCGCCGCCCAGCGTACCGCGCCGCACCCCGGCATCCCAGCCCCCACCGCGGCCGGCCGCTCCCGGCCCGCCCCCAACCCCGCCCGATCTACGATCCCTCCCATGACCACCTCGCCCGATCCCACGCCTACCCCCGACCGCCCCCGCCACTTCATCGAGGAGATCGTCGAGGCCGACAACGCCGCGCGCGCCTGGGGCGTCTGGACAGAAGCCGACATCAAGCCCGGCGGCGGCCAGGTCCCCGGTGCCCCCCGCGTCCACACCCGCTTCCCCCCCGAGCCCAACGGCTACCTCCACATCGGCCACGCTAAGAGCATCTGGCTCAACTACTCCCTCGCGCTGGCCCACAAGGGCAAGTTCAACCTTCGCTTCGACGACACCAACCCCGCCAAGGAAGAGCAGGAATACGTCGACGCCATCAAGCGCGACGTCCTCTGGCTCGGCGCCGACTGGAACGGCCCCTTCGGCGGCGGCCTCTACTTCGCCTCCGACTACTTCGAGCAGATGTACCTCTTCGCCGAGGAACTCATCAAGAAAGGCAAGGCCTACGTCTGCGACCTCACCCCCGAGCAGGTCGCCGAGTTCCGCGGCCCCCCCACGCGCCCCGGCCGCGAGAGCCCCTACCGCAACCGCCCCGTCGAGGAGAACCTCGACCTCTTCCGCCGCATGCGCGCTGGCGAGTTCCCCACCGGCGCCCGCACCCTCCGCGCCAAGATCGACATGGCGTCCCCCAACCTCAACCTCCGCGATCCCGTCCTCTACCGCATCCTCCACGAGCCCCACCACAACACCGGCGCCAAGTGGTGCATCTACCCCATGTACGACTGGGCCCACGGCATCGAGGACTCCATCGAGGGCATCACCCACTCCCTCTGCACCCTCGAGTTCGAGGCCCACCGCCCCCTCTACGACTGGCTCATCAACGCCATCAACGAGGGCCGCACCGACGACGGCTCCGGCCCCTGGGGCAGGAAGATCAACCACGCCCGCCAGATCGAGTTCTCCAAACTCCGCCCCACCTACACCGTCCTCTCCAAGCGCAACCTCCTCAAGATGGTCCAGGACGGCATCGTCCGCGGCTGGGACGACCCCCGCATGCCCACCCTCTCCGGCCTCCGCCGCCGCGGCTACACCCCGCGCTCCATCTGGAACCTCTGTGAGTCCGCCGGCGTCACCAAGTACGAAGGCTTCGTCGACATGACGCGCCTCGAGAACGCCATCCGCGACGACCTCAACCGCACCGCCCCCCGCCGCATGGCCGTCCTGAGCCCCCTCAAGGTCGTCATCGAAAACTACCCCGAGGACCAGGTCGAAGAACTCGACGCCATCAACAACCCCGAGGACCCCGCCGCCGGCACGCGCAAGGTCCCCTTCTCCCGCACCCTCTACATCGAGCGCGACGACTTCATGGAAAACCCGCCGAAGAAGTTCTTCCGCCTCTCCCCCGGCGCCGAGGTCCGCCTCCGCTACGCCTACTTCATCAGGTGCACCGACGTCGTCAAAAACCCCGCCACCGGCGAGATCATCGAACTCCGCTGCACCTACGACCCCGCCACCCGCGGCGGCGACGCCCCCGACGGCCGCAAGGTCAAGGCCACCCTCCACTGGGTCTCCGCCCCTCACGCCATCACCGCCGAGGTTCGCCTCTTCGACCGCCTCTTCAAGGCCGAGGAGCCCGGCAAGGCCACCGGCGACTGGCTCGACGACCTCAACCCCGACTCCCTCAAGATCGTGGAAGGCCACCTCGAACCCAGCCTCGCCGACGTCAAGCCCGGCGACACCTTCCAGTTCGAGCGCCTCGGCTACTTCTGCGCCGACCCCGACACGCTCACCGCCGGCCGCCCCGTCTTCAACCGCACCGTCACCCTCAAGGACTCCTGGGCCAGGGCCGCCGCCCAGCAGTGAGCCCCGCCGCGGCACACGGGCCGACGACGGCGCGGTACGCTGCTCCCAATGCGCCAGACTCACCCCTGTGCCCCGCCCCCGCGTGCCGGCCGCGCCATGACCGGTCCCCCGCGCCCCACCTCCTGGGACACCGATTCCTTCCTCTGGCCCCGTACCAGCCCCCTCCGCCTGCCCCTGAGCCCCTTCCGCCGCCGCGCCCTCCCCCGCGCCCGCTGCCTCGCCCGCATCACCCCCTTCGAGTTCGCCGCCGCCGACCTCTACAACCCCGCCCCGCCGCCCCCCCCCCACCCCCCCCTCTGCCGCGCGGGCCTCCCCCCCCCCCCCCCCCCCGATCGCCCCCTCTTCATACCCCCCCGCCCCCCACCCCCCCCCCCCCCC